>CEUM01032417.1_pt1 | contig 48339 bp, 37 predicted proteins | sample 356421 | NCBI WGS metagenome assembly CEUM01 (sample SAMEA2622716, study PRJEB7988) | marine metagenome | biome: marine biome (ENVO:00000447); feature: surface water layer (ENVO:00002042); material: "saline water (ENVO:00002010), including plankton (ENVO:xxxxxxxx)" | depth 5 m
TTGGAGCGCAGTCACGATGCGCATTTTGTCCATTGGGGTGACGCGAGAGTAAATGCTCGCCCCCTCGACGCGGTGGCGCAGTTCTTCCTCGTCCATGTCTCGGAGTTCACGGCCGCCGATGCTGGCGCCGTCGTCGCAACCGAGATCGCTGGCGATGGCTTCGGCGGTGGCTTGCTGATCACCGGTGATCATCTTCACATCAATGCCTGCACGGTGGCAGCGCGCAATGGCATCCGCGACCTCTGCGCGGGGCGGGTCGATGATGCCCACTGAACCAAGGAGCACCAAGTCATGCTCCAGAGATAGCTCGGGATCCAACGCCTCATCATCCGACAACTTCCTCGCGGCGAAGGTGATGACGCGCATGGCCCGGTCCGCCAAGGCGCCAACGCGGTCACGGTAGCCGAGGGCTTCCTCTTCCCCAAAGGCGACCGAATCGTTGCCGTCGAAGCGATGACTGCACAACCGGAGCACGGAGGAGGTTGCACCCTTGACGAAAAGCCAGCGCTCGCCTTCGTATTCATGAACGGTGGACATGCGCTTGCGGACGCTGTCGAAGACCTGCTCATGCAGGCGTGGGTGAAGCGAGGCGAACTTGGTCACGTCGCCGTTCAACTTCCAACCTGCAACAGCGCAGGCCGCGTCGGTGGGGTCACCGATGGCTGACCACACGCCATCTGATTCCTGCACGACAGCATTGTGGGACAGCGAGAGGCCCGCGGCGAGCAACCTGAACGGTTTTTCTCGTTGGAGGGAAGCCATCGCTTCCTCTCCGAGGGTTTCACCGTTTGACTCAAGCGAGCCTGTGGGTTTGTACCCCTCACCGCCGACGTCATACGTCGCGTCGTAGGTGGCCAAGGCCTTCACGGTCATCTGATTCGTGGTCAACGTCCCTGTTTTGTCCGAACAAATGACCGTGGTTGAACCAAGGGTTTCGACGGCTTTCATTTGACGGATGATGGCGCGGTGGCGGGCCATGTTTCGCATACCAAGCGAGAGCGTGATGATGAGAATGATGGGCAGCCCTTCAGGAACAATGGCCACGAAGATGGCAATCGCCACAATGAATTGGTCGACCACGACCGAGAACAGGTCGCTCTGTCCGTCGATGATCGCCTTACCGAGTTCGACACCGACGATGACGACAGCCACCAGCAGCGCGATGAAACCAAGGAATTGACCAAGGGATTCCAGCTTCAATTCGAGCGGCGTCTTCGGAGGCTCTGCCTCCTGAATGTCGGACGCGATGTGACCCAGTTGGGTGTCCATACCGATGGCCACCACCATCCCATGACCGCGCCCGGTGGACACCGTGGTGCCCATGTAGGCCATGTTGTCGCGTTCGGCGAGCAGCAAATCTTCTGCGAGCGCATCTGCGGTCTTCTTCCGTGGGATGGATTCGCCCGTAAGCGCAGATTCATCCACGGTGAACTGCATGATCGACATGAGACGAACGTCTGCCGGAATTTTCTGACCTTCCTCGAGTCGAACAAGGTCACCTGGCAGCAGCATGTCCGCAGGAATTTCGATGTCCTTGCCGCCTCGAATCACAACGCATTGGCTGATGGCGCTGGATTTGAGCCGCTCAACCGCCTCCTCCGCTTTCCCTTCCTGCCAAAAGCCAAACGCGGCATTGGCGGTGAGCACGATGAAGATGAAAATCGCGTCACCTGGTTTGTCCGGGTGAAGGGCGAGGGCGAGCAACGCCGCACCGATCAGAAGAAAATTCAGCGGGTCGTTGTATTGGTTCAGAAAGCGGAGCCATGCCGGGTCACGCGATTGGGACGTCAATCGGTTGAAGCCGTGACGTTCGCGCAAGTCGAAGACCTGTGCATCTGTGAGGCCATCCGGGCTGGATTCCAGCTGGTTAACAACATGGTCCGTATCGATGGCATGCCAAGGGATGCCGTCCCCCCGTTCCATCTGGTCAGGAAGACCCATGTTAACAAGCCACGAAACGTCCATCCAATGAAGGTGGTGGTCCGATTCCACGCCGATGCTTTGACGAAGAAAGGTGGTTTCGGAGTGATGTGACCGCCACGGAGGACCCCTTCATCTCTCCTGACGTGACCGTCCCGGAACTCACCGTGCGTGTGCTCGGTGTTGGGATTGTGCTCGGCGTTCTGATGACCGCCGCAAACGCGTACCTCGGGTTGTATGCGGGGATGACCGTCTCAGCCAGCATCCCTGCAGCCGTGATGTCGATGATCATCCTCCGGTTGATGTTTAACGACGTCACCATTCTCGAGAACAACAGCGTGCAAACCATGGCCAGCGCGGGTGAAAGCCTCGCTGCTGGCGTGATTTTCACCGTCCCAGCCTTCCTCGTCGTCGGCCTTTGGACGGACATCAATTGGGGCATCACGCTCGCGATTGCTTTGTTGGGTGGATGGCTGGGCACCATGTTCACCATCGCTTTGCGTCGATTGTTCATCGTCGAAGAAGCCCTGCCGTACCCAGAAGGCGTGGCATGCAGGGAAGTGTTGGTCGCAGGTGAAGAAGGAGGCGACGGCATGGTCGCCATCCTGTATGCCCTTGGCATCGGCGCCTTGTACGGCTTCGTGGTCAAAGTCATGGCCGCTGTGCACCACGCCGTCGAAGGGGCGGTCGAATTCCTCGGCACTCGACTGTATGCGGGTGCTGACCTCTCCGTCGCGCTCTTTTCGGTCGGTTTCATCGTCGGCCTTCGAATCGCGTCGTTCATTTTCCTCGGGGGCGTCATTGGATTCGGAATCCTCACGCCGATTTACGGCTTTGTTCACGGATGGCCAGAAGGCGATTTAGCCGCCGGTTTCACGTCCATCTTCCTGAGTCAAATCCGTTACATCGGGGTCGGTGCCATGGTGGTCGGTGGCGTCCACACCCTCTGGACCATGCGGAAGACGATTATCGATGGATTGTCTGGTGCGTTCAAAGCCACCGATGGAGAAGCTGAGCGCTTGCTTCGAACGGAGCAGGACATCCCCCTGCGCTATGTGGCCATGGTGGTTGCGGGCCTGGTCGTGCTGACGTTCCTGTTCTACTGGAGCACGACGGGATCCCTCGTGCTCGCGCTTGCCGGAGCGCTCTTCCTCGCCCTCGTTGCCTTCTTCTTCAGCGCGGTTGCTGGCTACATTGCCGGCGTGGTCGGTTCATCGAATTCACCGGTGTCGGGCATGACCATCGCCACCATGCTGTTCACCGTCCTCCTCGTCTGGGTGGTGGGCGACCTCATCCTCAACCTGGCCACGGAGGAACTCATCCTCGCCACGTTGCTCATCGCTGCGGTCGTCGCCTCCTCAAGCGCCATTGCAGGCGACGTCATGCAGGACCTGAAAACAGGAAACATGGTTGGAGCAACACCCTGGCGCCAGCAAACGGCCGAGGTGGTCGGCGTGACCGTCGGTGCACTTGTCATTGGCCCTGTGCTGAGCCTCCTCCACAACGCCTTCCGAATTTCAGCCACGGCGTGCCTTGACAACCCCTTGCCCAGCGACCCCACCTGCTCAAGGGCCTTGTTCGCACCACAGGCAGAACTCATCGGCGCCATCGCCGAAGGCGCCTTCGGTGGCTCAATCAACATCCAGATGGTCATGCTCGGCGTGTTGTTCGCGATCGCTCTGATTCGACTCAAAATGCCCGTGATGTCCGTGGCCATTGGGCTTTACCTCCCGTTGAAGCTGTCCGTGCCCATCATGCTCGGGGGCATCATCGCAGCCACGATGGGAGCGGTCATCGTCAAGCGCATCGACGGAGAAACATCGGAAGCACCGTCCGAAGAAGCGACAAAAACCGTGGACGCGATGCAAGCACGGGGTGTGCTGATTGGCGCGGGTTACATCGCTGGAGAATCGCTCCTCGGGGTGCTTCTGGCCGTGCTCATCGTCCTCGATGTGGATTTGTCGGCCATGTTTGGCATCACGGCTCTCGGCGATCTCCCCTCGCTCTTGTTCTTCTTCTGGTTCGTTGCGGTGTTCGTGGCCTTGGTGGCGCAAACCATGCCCAAGGGCATCACCCCAATGCTGGTGGTTGGTGTCATGACGAACGCAATACGGCGGGCCATTGGACGCTTGATTCCAAAGGCACTGCAGGCAGCAGAGCCCTGATGTCGAATGTGAAAGGATGAAAGGCCCACTTCAGAGCAATCATCATCATGGCCGCGGACATCGAACATCTCGAGGAGCAAGCCCGTCGCTGCCGCGTCGAGATCGTGAAGATGGTTCACCGCGCTCAAGCGGGCCACCCTGGTGGGTCCCTTTCAGAAATTGACCTGCTCGTCGCCCTCTACGGTGGCATCCTCAACGTGCGACCTGATGACCCTGATTGGTCAGACCGAGATCGATTCATCCTCTCAAAAGGCCATGCCTCACCGGGAATGTACGCCATTTTGGCTGAGCACGGTTTCATCACGCACGCCGATCTTGAGACCTACCGCGTCAAAGGCGGCGTCTGCCAAGGGCACGTGGACATGAAGTGGTGCCCTGGCGTCGACTTTTCTGCAGGTTCCCTTGGCATGGGACTTTCCTTTGGGCTCGGTTGCGCGCTTGCGGCTCGCCTCGACGGGTCGGAACGTCGAGCATGGGTGATGCTCGGTGACGGTGAAGTTCAGGAAGGCAGCGTCTGGGAAGCCGCGATGGCGGCAAAGCACCACAACGTCAGCAACCTCAAGGCAATCGTGGACGTCAACCGCATTCAGAACGACGACTTCTGCGTCGAGCAAATGGAAGTTCACGATTTGGAAGCCATGTGGGCCTCATTTGGCTGGCAAGTCTTCAGCGTTGACGGGCACGACATGAGCGCCGTCGTGGGGGCCCTGATGGCGGTTGCATCGTACGACAAAGGCCCAGCCGTGCTCCTCGCGCACACCGTCAAGGGCAAGGGCGTCTCCTACATGGAGGACAACCCGTCCTTCCATGGCGCGGCCCCGAACGACGAGCAATTTGCTCAAGCCATGGTTGAACTCGGGGAGGTGGCCGCTTGACGCGAATGGCCGCGACGCGGGACGGCTACGGTGCTGCTCTGATGGAGCTCGCAGGCAACGACAGGGTGGTCGTCCTCGAAGCCGACTTGGGCAAGTCCACCAAATCTCAACTCTTCCGCAAGGCCCACCCCGAGCGGACCATCTCTTGCGGGATTGGCGAGCAGAACATGCTGTTGACCGCGGCAGGCATGGCGTCGTCTGGGTACGTGCCTTTTGCCAGTACCTTTGCCATCTTCACGGAGCGCGCCTTTGAACAGATGCGAAACGGCGTGGCTCGACCCAACCTTCCGGTGCACCTCTGCGGTTCGCACGGTGGAACCCACACCGGTACAGACGGTTCGTCGGCACAATCCATCGAAGACCTGGCCATCTACCGAACACTGCCCAACGTGACCGTCATGCATCCCGCGGACGACGTGTCGACGAAACTCCTGACCAAGCAGCTGGTCGAGCACGGGAAGCCCTCCTACACCCGCACGGCCCGCAACAAGACGCCGGTGCTGTACGACGGCCGAGAGGACGAGGTCCAGATCGGCCGGGGCATCGTTCACGGCGACGGGAAGGACGTCACCATCGTGGCCTGCGGCGTGATGGTCTCGCGATCGCTCGAGGCAGCCGAACTTCTTCGCGCTGACGGGATCGAAGCGACCGTGGTGGACATGCACACGCTGAAACCGCTGGACACCGATCTTCTTGACCGTCTCGCGGCAAGCACCGGGTGCATGGTGACCGCTGAGGATCATTCGATCATCGGCGGCCTCGGCGGTGCTGTGGCAGAGCACCTCATCTCAACGCAACCGGTTCCTTTGGAGCGGGTTGGTGTTCAGGACCGCTTCGGTGAGTCGGCTCAGGCCGAGGAGATGTTGGAGATGATGGGCCTGACCGCACCTGATGTTGCAGCCGCAGCTCACCGTGCCATTGGCCGAAAGTGAGACCCCCCAAGATTCAAGGAACGTCCTCAGCGGCTTGTGCGCATGGAGTTCTTTCTGGACACGGCCGACGTTGACGAGATTCGAGAGATTGCCGCGTGGGGCATCCTTGACGGTGTGACCACCAACCCCTCGCTCATCAAGAAGAGCGGTCGGGACTTCCGAGAAGTCGTCCGCGAAATCGCGGGCATTTGCTCTGGGCCGATTTCAGCGGAAGTCACAGCGATGGACACCGCCGGAATGGTCGAGCAGGGCAGGGCGCTGAAGGCGGAACTCCCCGAGAACGTCATCATCAAAATTCCCTGCACGCCGGAAGGTCTGGCAGCGACCAAGATCCTGACCGAGGACGGCATCAAGACCAACGTGACGCTCATCTTCTCGGCATCACAAGCGCTGATGGCCGCAAAGGCAGGCGCGACCTACGTGTCGCCATTCATCGGTCGAATCGATGACACGGGCCATGACGGAATGGAACTCATCGCTGAGATCATGAACACCTGGGCGAACTACGACCTGGACACAAAGGTCCTGGCTGCCTCTGTACGCCACCCAACGCACGTGCTCCAATGCATCCAACTGGGCGCACACACGGCCACCATGCCGGCCAAGACCTTCCGCCAACTGATGAGCCACCCTCTCACGGACCGTGGTTTGGAAGGCTTCATGCGCGACTGGGCTGAAGTTGAAGCCAAAGGCAACGCGTGATTGAACGTGGGAGCCTTCATCAAGGAGGCATTCGACGCCGGACCGGTGACCGCATGACCCTGCCGGACGACCAACTCCGCCGTCTGCTCGACGGCGAGATTGACGCCGGTGAGTTGGCGGGCGACCGCGTGATGGCCAGCATCGCCGACCGCGTGTTCGGCGTCAAGGTCGACCCTGCCGTCCGGCCCGTCAAGCCTCGTGACGCGGCCGCCATGGGACAAGAATCCGGAGCACCAGCGGCCGCCCAACCCGAGATGTTGGTCGAGATCATTCCCGGTGGCGGCCCACCCCTGCCCGCCTTGGATGCACCTCCTGCAGCCGTCATCCCACCGTTGGAAACGCCCGTCGCGGTCAAGCGCCGTCGAAAGGGGCTGATCCTCATCGGAATGCTCGGAGTGGCTGCGGCCCTTGTGAACGTCTTCCTCGGACTCGGCGAATTCATGCCGACCTGCGACCCATCGGTCCACGTCACGTGTGGGCAATCGCTCAAACTCAACTGGCTCGACGCCTACCGTACCGCTGAACACGTCGCATGGGGACCCGTTGGTGTCTGGGGCATTCCTGACATGGTGGCGACCGGAGCGAGTGCGTTGCTCATGCTCTTCGGATTCCGGAAGCGATGAAGCCGTCATCTTGATGGCTGCCACCGCTGGCCATGCACCATGGGCAAGAAGGTCGCCAAGGCCAACCGAGGGATTCCTTCCAAGGCTGAGGCCTTCACGGAATGGTACCCCTTCATCGTCGAAGCGGCTGAGTTGGTCGACAAGCGCTACCCGATCAAGGGCATGGACGTTTGGCGCCCGTACGGTTGGAAGACCATGCGTCTCATCGACCAGCTGACCCACACAGAGATGGAGCGCACGGACCACGACGAGGTGAACTTCCCGCTCTTGATTCCAGAAGTCCTGCTCGAAAAGGAAAACGCGCTCGTTGCGCGCCTGAAGCGTGCTCGCGAAGAAGGCGTTGACCCCGATGAACTGCGGGATGAGGAAGAGGAAGCCGGATTCAAGAAAGAGGTCTACTGGGTCAAGCATGCCGGAGAAAACGAGCTCGACGTGCCCATGTTCCTGCGCCCGACCTCTGAAACGGCCATGTACACCATGTTCCCGCTGTGGATTCGCTCCCATGCAGACCTGCCGTTGAAGGTCTACCAGATGGTCAACACCTTCCGTTACGAGACCAAGCAAACGCGTTCGTTCATTCGCGTTCGCGAGATTCACTTCTTCGAAGCCCACACGGCCCACATTGACGAGGACGACGCTTCACGGCAAATTGAGCAGGATTTGGAAATCGTCGATCGGCTCATGCACCAGCTTTGCCTGCCAGTTCTCAAGGCAAAGCGACCGGTGTGGGACACCTTCCCTGGCGCGTGGTACACCATCGGCATCGACGCCATCATGCCCAACGGTCGCACGCTTCAGGTGGCCTCGTGCCACCATTACCGTGACCAGTGGGCCAAAGCATTCGACATCACGTACGAGACGAAAGACGCCACGCAAGCCCACGTGCATCAGACCACCTATGGGATGTCTGAGCGCTTGCTGGGTGCCGTGGTCGGTATGCACGGCGACGATTCCGGGCTGATCATGCCACCGGCTATCGCACCGATTCAGGTCGTGATCTGTCCCTTGGTGCGCAAGAACGCCACCGTGGACACGGTGGCGGTGGCTCACGATGTGGCCGACCGCCTGCGTAACGCTGGACTCCGCGTCAAAGTGGACGACCGGGATTTGCACCCGGGTCAGAAGTACTACGACTGGGAGATCAAGGGCGTCCCGCTCCGGCTTGAAGTTGGCCCACGAGACGTAGAACAGGGCAGCGTCTTCGCTGCACGTCGCACGGGCGGCAAAGCACCGATCTCAATGGACGAACTCGAAAGCGGCGTTCGCACCACCCTCAACGAGATCGCAGAAGAACTGCGAACGCGAGCTTACGCCCACGTGGACGACGTCGTGAAGCCCCTCCCTGCGTGGGGCGAGGACGGCCTCGAATCTCCGGTTGAGGAAGGCCGAATCTACGAGTTGGCCTTCAACGGGAGCGATGCGGATGCTGAACGGCTTGAACGTGCCACGGGCATGGGCTTCCTCGGCGACGCCACCGAGCCCTACGCCGAACCGCGTCCATGCCATGCCACGGGTGAACCTACCACGCGCCGCGTCCTGATGTCAAGGTCCTACTGAACCAGCTTGATGTTCGGCTAAGGCTTACATGTGGCGTTCATGCCACCACTTCATGCGAGCCTTGCAAGCCGCTGGTCTCATCTTCGTGCTCGTCGCGGGACTTTTCCTCGGCATCACCGAACCTTGGGTGGAGGAAGCAGACCCTGCTCAAATCCAATCCACTCAGGACGTGCCAGACGAAGAGACATCAGACCCGGAGATGTCAGACGGAGGGGTTGCGGACCCTCAAGTCGATTCAGAATCCAACGAGACCACAACCAATGAACCGGACACAGACTCAACCACACCGCGTTCTGAGCAATGCTTGGACAGCCATAACTCGCTTGCCATGCACATCCATCCCAGACTGGAGTTGGTGGTCAACAACCAGAGCGTTACGGTGCCCGGGGACCTCGGCATTGACACAACGGCGTGCGACCAAGCGATGCACCTCTTGCACACCCACGATGCGAGTGGCAAACTGCACATCGAAGGATACGAGTCCTTTACACCAACCGCAGATCTCATCTTCGAGATTTGGAACATCAGTTATCCGAACGATGAATCACTGCGACCGCTCTTTGATGACGCAGGCAACGTGACCGTCACGGTCAACGGGGCAGCCACCAATGCTGCATGGCATGAGATTGTGCTCAAGGACGGCGAAACACTCCGCGTCGTGCACAACACCGATTCAAACACCGAAGCGTGAGGCACTCGGCCTTGGCTCAGTCGGGGCAAGACCTTTCACGCGCCAGACGCTCCTTGTCACGTGCAGCGTGTCTTGTTTGTGCTGGTGCTGCTCATGGCGGCACCATGGGGGCCAAGCGTGGCGGCCGTTGAAGCACGTTCCATCACGGTTGAACTCGACATCGAGCGCCATGGCTGGTGGTCCAACGAAAGTGTGGACGCAGACTTGACCGTGACCAACGCACCCGCGGGCGACGATCTGCAGTTGACCTTGACCATGTTTGACACCAATGGCGTGGTGTTGGAAGAAGCACAACCGCTTCCCGTTACCGCCAGTCGTCTGAACGTGCCGCTGGAGATGTCGTCCTTCTACCGAGGCGATACCTTCCACCGACTCTTGGTTCACATCCATGATTCAAGCGGTCAACTTCTGGGCCAAGCCGAGGTTGAATTCGTGATGTTTCAACACGTCCAACACCCTAACGTCGGACAACTTCTGGTGTTTGGGGATTCCTTGTCAGACATGGGCAACGCTAAGGCATCGTTCCTCAACACACCCGACGTTCCCCCGTATTGGCAAGGACGCTTCTCGAATGGAGAAGTCTGGCTCGGTGGCGTGTACGAAGCGTATGGGTTGAGCAGCAGCATCGGTTCAGGCTGGTCGAGCACAGGAGACAACCGGGCTTTCGGAGGCGCTCAAACTGGGTCCGGCTACGCCTACCTCGTCATTCCAAATGTCGGAACGCAGATCTCGAACTACCTGGCCAACGTTCAATCCACCATCCCAAGCAATGCTGTGGTGAGTCTCTGGGCTGGAGGGAACGATTTCCTCTACGGCACAGCCAACCCAGACACCATCGTCAGCAACATGGAAGCCCACCTGCGCCAATTGGCTGGAGCGGGAGCTTCCACCTTCATCGTACCAAACCTACCACCGCTCGAAGACACACCTGAGATCCGCAGCAAAAGCGCGTCTGAACGGCAGACGGTGCGTGACGACGTCATCGATTACAACACAAAATTGGCGACCCTCGTCGCAGATCTTCGTGCGGAACTCGGCATCACCGTCCATACCATCGATGCATGGACCATCTTTGGTGGAATCACGTCTTCACCCCAAGCCTTGGGACTGACCAACGTTCAGGACGCTGCGTGCACGGGAGGCAGCACTTTGCTTCCATTGCCCATCTGCAACAGTGGAAGTTCCATCGTCAGCAACGTCGACGAGTACGTGTTTTTTGACAAAGCGCATCCAACCCGAGTGATGCACGATTACATCGCTCAGTTTGCTCTTGAGGCCATCGGTACCCCAGATACGGATGCGGACGGCATCGTGGACGACAGCGATGCTTGCCCATGGACACCTGAGGGTGAGTCGCCGGACGCGACAGGCTGTGCGTGGTCCCAACGAGATGAGGACCAGGACGGCGTCGCCAACGGTGAGGACCTCTGTGCAAGCACCATGGACGGGGTCGAGGTTGACGAACAGGGATGTTCTGCCGCACAGCGTGATTCCGATGACGACGGCTTGTCGGACCTGGTCGATCCGTGCCCCTTCAGCCCGAACCTCATCGATCACGACCTCGACGGTTGCGCGGATGACGAAGACACAGACGACGACAACGACGGTCATCAGGATGCTGCGGACGCTTGTCCACGTGGCGCACTGGGGCCCCATGAGAGGGATCTCGATGCAGACGGTTGCGCCGATGCGGAGGACACGGATGAGGATGGAGACGGCTTGAGCAACGTCGATGAGGACGCCATTGGCAGCAGCAACCGCGACCAAGACAGCGACGATGACGGGTGGCTGGACGGTGAGGATGCATTCCCCATCGACCCAACAGAATGGAGCGACACGGACCGTGACGGGTGCGGCGACAACGCTGACGAATACCCCCTGAACCCGAACGAGTGCGCCGACTCCGATGACGACGGTGTGGCCGACAACGAAGACGTGTTCCCAGATGACCCTGATGAATGGACGGACCTCGACAGCGACGGTGTCGGGGACAACGGTGACGATTGCCCGCTTCAACCTGGCAATTCGACTGGCCCCCCGGGATGTCCCGACCGAGACGGCGACGGTTCACCGGACAAGCGCGACGCCTTCCCTGACGATGGAGGGGAATGGGCGGATTCCGATGGCGACGGATACGGTGACAACCGAGATGCGCTCCCCAACAACCCCAACGAGTGGAACGACACCGACGCCGACGGCTTTGGCGACTTCAGCGATGCGTTTCCAATGAATCCGGATGAATGGAACGACACCGACGGCGACGGTCATGGTGACAACCGAGATGCGCTGCCCGACGATCCGAACGAATGGAACGACAGCGACGCCGACGGATGCGGGGACAACACGGACGTGTTCCCCAACGACCCTGAGGAATGCTTGGACAGCGACGGAGACGGTCTTGGGGATGCCGCGGACGTCTTCCCTTACGATCCAAAGGAGACCAAAGACACCGATGGTGATGGTGTAGGGGACAACGCCGATGCCTTCCCGAACAACCCGCGTGCCCGGTACGATGCCGACGGTGACGGTGTGGCCGACGTCAACGATGCGTTTCCACGGAGTGGGCTCTTCACGACGTGGAACCAAGCCGGCTTTTCCCTTGGTCTTCTGATGCTCGTGGTCGTCACCCTCGCCATGGTCCGTCGAAGGGGTGCGTCAAGCGAGCCGATGAGCAAGGACGACATGCTCAGCTCGATGCAGTTCGCCGCACCAACCCCCCACGAACCTGAGATTTTGGCTCCACCCTTGCCGACAATCCTTGATGAGGCGCAGAACGATTGGCCGACCCATCCTTCTGATGTGCCACAACACGTGATGCCGCAAGCAGTGGTCACGCCTACCGTGCACGCAACGTTGCCATCCGAAGTTGAACCTCCAAGTGTTGTCGCGCAGCCTGCGCCGTCGATGGACGACCCGTGGTCAGAGGTTCACTCCGGATGGGGGGATGAGGTCGAAGGTCAAGGCTGAGATCAGAAGGGGAGCGAATCCCCGTTGAGGTCCATCTCGCCCTCCTTCATCATCTTCCGCATCTGCTTGTTGAGGCGACGGTTTCCTCCCATCCCCTTCATCATCTTCCGCGAACGGTTCCATTGCCCAATGAGTTCACGCACGTCCTTTTCCTTCACGCCGGAGCCCTTGGCGATACGACGAACGCGCTCGACTTTGATTTTGGCAGGCTCGTTCTTCTCCCACGTGGTCATGCTGTCCATGATGACGCGATAGCGGTCGAGGTTGGCTTGCATGGCTTCCTTTTGGGATTTGGAGGCTTGCGCCATTCCACCGAGCATACCTCCGGGAAGGAAGGACATCAGTTTGTCAATCGTGCCCACCTTGGACATCATTTCCATTTGCTTGTACATGTCGTTGAGGGTAAAACGACCGGACATCAGGCGCTGCGTCAAGCGCAAGGCTTCCTCCTCATCGAGGTCCTCAGGAGCCAGATCAATCAGGCCCTGGATGTCACCCATGCCGAGCAATCGCGAGATGAAGCGGTCGGACTCGAAGCGCTCGAGGTCCTTGACCTGCTCACCCACACCGATGTGGACGATGGGAGCGCCTGTGGCAGCGACGGCCGACAGGGCGCCACCACCACGTGCAGTACCGTCGAGTTTCGTGATGACGATGCCCGTCACGCCGGCCAAGTCGTGGAAGGAAGCAGCGACCGGCCCTGCTGCCTGTCCAACCTGCGCGTCGATGACCAACCAGCGCTCTTCGGCTTGGGCCAAGGCCGCGATTTGGTCAAGTTCCACCACCAGTTCCTCGTCGAGTTCATGCCGTCCTGCGGTGTCGATGATGACGAAATCAGCCGATGCCGTGGCTTCAAGCCCGTTCCTGACGATGGTCGCTGCGTCTTTGGTCTCGGGTTCACCATAGACCTGAACGGACGTTCCTTCGAGCAGTTGACTCAGTTGTGCATAGGCTCCAGGCCGGTGAACGTCGGCCTCGATGACCGCCACGCGCACGCCATGCTTCTTGCGGTACCACTCGGCCAACTTCGCCGTCGTGGTCGTCTTTCCTTGACCGTAAAGACCGACGAGCAGCAGGGTGTTGCCGTGAGGTCGGAATTCTGCAGACGGGCCAAGCAAGCGAACCAATTCGGTGTACAGGATGTTCATCGCGTGGGTCTGGAGGGTGATGCCGGGCCGGGGCTCCTCCTCGCGCATCCTTGACTCGAGGCGTTCGACAATTTCCTTCGTCTGTCGGACGTTGAAATCCGCTTCCTGCAAAGCCCTGCGCAGGCTCTTCGTCATGTCACGGAGTTCTTCCTCGTCAAGGCGACGCTTGGACTTGAGAAAGCCGAGGGACCGGAAAATCCCCTTGGAGAGGCCTTCCAGCGCCATGTCTTCGCCTCACAGGGGGTGGGTTTCAACCTGTTGACGGTCAGGAAATCGGGACTGTGAGGTGCAGCACCTCGCCACGGAACCGAGCGACCACCGTGCTGGCTTTGACCGCGCTGGTCGTTGGCACATGCCGCTCATGACCGTTCACGCCGACAAGCAGCCGTCCTTCCTCACTGCGGAGGCTGAGGTCTTCTCGGGCGAGGCCGGGAAGGTGAAGTTGGATGGTTTCCTCGTCATCGGCTTGGTCCACCACAAGCGAGCGGTGTAGTTCGTGGTAGAGTGGATCGCCCATTGGATGCGGACCGATGCCCTCGGGCATGGCCTGAAGGTCGCCGTAAAGGACCTGCGCGAGGTTACGGAGCCCATCCAGACCGTGAACTTCCGTGTCCATCAACGGCACACAGACCGGCGTAAAATCGCCGAGGGCCTCCTCAAGTTCGCGGATCCTGCCCTGCTCCTCTGAGCGACGACGTGCCAAGAAGGGGTGATCGAATTCAGGCGTCACGCGGTTCACCACGCAGCCCGTGACCGGCAACCCGTGGTGCTGAAGGGCTTCGTTGGCCCGGACGGTTTCGTTCACGCCCATGCGTTCTGGAATGGTCACCAAGGTGAACCGTGTCGTGGACGGGTCCGAGAGGATCCTACGAATGTGCAACACGCGACGTCGAAAGCGCTCCAGCTCGTCCTTCATCGCATCGCTTTCCTTTCGCCCGAAGAGCATCGAGCGGATGCCACCCGAAGCGCGCATCAAGCGAAGAAGCCGGTCCGACCACGCATCGATGAGTTCGGGTAGGGCCAAGAAACGCAGGGTGTGACCCGTCGGAGCCGTGTCGAACACGACCACGTCCCAACGAAGATCCTCGATGTGCTTCAGCAGCTCATCGAACGCCAGCGCTTCGTCAAGACCGGGCAAGAGGAGGTCAGACGCCTCGACCTCGCTGCCAACATCGGCCGCAGCTCCACCGAGGTCGCCGCCGGCCATGCCCGCCAAGCCAGCGAATGGACCGCCGTTTCCGAGGCCCTGCATCGCCTCGCTCAATTTTGGCATGGCCTGGGCCACGCGGGCCTCCGGGTCCATCTCCAAACCGAAGAGGCCCGGAACGCCTTCGACGGGCGTTGGTTCCGGTCCAAGCTCAAGGCCCAACGAGTCCGATGTGGAGTGGGCCGGATCGCTGGACACCAACAACACCCGGAGCCCCGCGTCGGCAAGGCGGATGGCGCTCGCTGCCGAGCAGGTGGTCTTTCCGACCCCACCTTTTCCACCAAACAACAGCAGTCGGGCCATGGTTCGGCTGAGGAACGGGGTCGTTTGAACTTCTCGACGTGGGATGCTTCATCAACGTGAGGGCCTGCCTTGAACCATGCAAGAGGCCGTGGTCTTCCAGATCGCGGCCCTGCTCGCCCTGCTCGGCATGGGATTGGCATGGCGCGGCGTGATGACGCAGTACGCGGGCTTCTACGACCTGAGCCTCGCATGGAGCCACGTCTTGTGGGGTTTCGTCCTCGGCGCCGTGGTGGCCGCGCTCGAATTCCAAACGCTGTTCATCCCCTACTACGACGTCGTGGTCGGTGGTGCACCGGCTTCTCAAGGTCCAAACCTCCTCGTCTTGCTGTGGTTTGTCTCGATGCACTCAGCCGCTGCACACCTCATCCTACGACGGGCGAAGGTCCGCGAGGCGAGCGCCCAAACGACGTCCGGCTGGGCCCTCGGTGCAGCGATGGGCGGCATGCAAGGCTTGTTCCTAAGCGCACAACTGCTCAACGCCGAGGGGACCTTCGACGGTGCGCATCGGTGGCTTGGAGCCGCTGCCTTCGGGCTGTTGTTTCCGCGTCTTGAGGGCACCTTGACCGCCTGGCAAGGTCATTTGATGCTGCAAGGACGACGTGTGGGTGCTGTTGTTCGCGCCGCAGTGTGGCGCATGGTGCTCCTCAGCCTCGCCTACTATGCCTTCTTCCAGCCTCTGATTTGGTTGGCGGCAGCCGTGCTCTTGTTGTCCATGGAACCCCGCGTGAGCGCTTGGGTTTGGGACGGCCTCAGCCCGCAAGCAAAGCGCGCCCTGCGGCGGGTTCGAGCAGAACGTGCACGCGAACAGCGCACACGGGAACGAGAGGAGGAGTAAATCCTCCAAGGAAGCGTTAAACGGCGTCGGTCGGCAGAAGGATGTATGGGCACCTGCCCACACTGCCGTGCGGTCACGCTGCCCGGCGATGCCGTATGCTACACCTGCGGCCGATTTCTGAAGGGTGAAGGCAAAGGGTACTCCATGCCAAGCGCCCCAAAGCAGCGCGGTGTCGTGGTCGACCAAAAGGGACGCACGCGGAACATCATGAAGCGGCGACGAAACAGGCAGCGTTCGGTGTTCATGCTGGCCTTCGTGATTTTCGCCTTCCTTTCCCCTCAAGCCAGAGAGGCAGCCTTTGGCACCGTTGACAACCTCGACGAATACCTCGCACAACTGCTCGAAGGGCCGCTGATCTATCCACAGGAGGCTTCGTTTGGCGTGCAACGCGATTTTGAGGTTGAAAACCACCTGAACCGACCAGCTTACCTCTTGGAAACCGTTCGACTTCCGCTCAACCTGACCAGCGCACACGGCATGGAGACGGCCATCGACAGCAGCACACCGTTCGCGTTGCAGATCCCGGAGAGTTTCGTCGTGACCGTCGATGGCGAAAGTGTGAATGTCCCCTTGGACGGAACCACGGTCGATCGCGACAACGCATGGACCTCAAGCCAAGGGCATGAGGTCTGGTGGCCCAGTCAGGCGGTCAACGATCAAGAGCATTGTTCCATCACGGCTTGCGTCAAGATTCGTCTCAATATGGATCCTGGCGATGTCGTGCGTTTCACCACCGTCGCAAACGTGGCGGTGAAGAGTTACACGTGGTGGGACCATGACCGCGTTGATGCCCGGATCCCTGGTGGTGCAACAGGCATCAACGTGGACCGCTCGGGGACCTTTGATGACTTAGACGACCGGAGGGACGGTCTTCGCGTCGGCGAATTCACAGACGGCCGTTGGTACGATCTCGGCATCTATGAGAACGGTACCGACCGAGGCTATGCCATCGACTCCACGGCTCAGATCGTCCAAGAGACGGCGAACCTCATTTCAATGCGCCTTCCTGAAGGTCGTCAAGACAACGTCTACGCCTTCGCTCGTGCCGCTTTTGACTGGATGCATGAGAACGTGCCCTACGACGAATACGCCCTGAGCACACCACGTTCAGGTCCAACATGCTTGGCCGATGGTACCGGCGACTGCGATGAACAAACCAACGCCTACCTCTCGATCTTGAGGACCAAGGGCATTCCAGGTTGGTTCGTGTTTGGCGCTCTTGTCGACCCTCTGAGCTTCACGACTTGGGAATTGCACGCATGGGGCTACATCATGCTCCCACTCGACGAAGCGTGGTGCACGGCCAACCTGATCGACGCCAACGACTGCTTTGTGGAGGCCAGCGTTGACGTCGTCAACAACAAGTGGCTCCTCCACACCACCAACGCCTACGTGGATTGGATGGAGGAACCCGATCCTTCAGGGGATGCCATCGCCTCCGCCTACCAGAGCACCATCTTCACCGCAGCCAACATCGGCGAGACGCCGATCGAACGAAACATGCTCATCAGCACGGCAGAAGGCGTCCAGTTGGACGGCGGCTCCTACAGCGTGAACAAACTCTCCGAAGACCTGAGGTGATGAGATGCTGGTGGTGATTGCAGGTGCTGGTCGCGTTGGTTTGGGCTTGGCTGAGGCCCTCATCAAGGAGCAGAAGAACGACGTCGTGCTTCTCGACATGAATTCGAGGGCCGTCAAGAACGCGCAAGCCTTCGACATGCTGGTCCTGCACGGCGACATGCTCGACCGCCAGGCCTTGATCGAGGCAGGGATTGAGCGTGCGGATGTGTTCATCGCGGCGACCGATAAGGACGACCGCAACGTGCTCGCATGCGGTTTGGCCAAACACTTGCACGAACATCGCGGCGGAAAGCGTGAGGACCTGTTGACCATTTGCCGCATCCGAGATGAGACCATCCTCGACGAACAGGCTCACGGCGGCCTTGCTGCCTGGGCAGAAGTGGATCGGGCCATCGACCCCATCGACGGAGCCATCAGCCGGCTCTCATCCGGCATTCGGGCATCCTCCTTCGCCGAAGTGATTCCCTTCGACCACGAAGCCTACCTCGTGGAACTCGAAATCACGGAAGACTGTCGCCTCCCTCTGGACGTGCCTTTGGCCGACGTCGAGGTGGAAGCCGGTTCTCCTGTGCCGCTGCTGATTGGCCTCAAGCGCAAGGGCACGCGGAGCATCGTGCCCTCCGGCACCACGGTGCTTCGACCAGGTGATCGTATTGCGGTGGCCACGACGGGCCTCGGCTCATTTGACGACCTGGTCCACACCTTCGGACATGATGTGCGCGCTTTCCCCGCTCAGCCAAAGGTGGTCGTGGTCGGTGGATCAAGGCTTGGCCTACGCATCGCCGAGCATTGGCTTGATGAGGGCGCACACGTGATGATCGTTGAAGGCGACCTCCAAACCGCGAACGCCATCTCAGGTCACCGCATCGGCGGACACCCAGAACTCGAAGTCATCCACGGTGATCACGTCTCGCGAGAGACCATGGAAGAGGTGGGCATGGGCGGCATGGACGTCGCTGTCGGCGCCTTGGACGATGACCACGCCAACATCGCCGCGATGTTGTTTGCCATGGACCTCGGCGTACCCAACACTGGACTGATCCTCAACGACAACGACCTCGTCCACGTCGTGCAGCGCATGGGCATCAGCTTCTCTGTGGACATCACCCGCGTGGCCGTCGACGAGTTGTTGACGCTCGTGCACAGGAAACTCGCTGGGCATTATGCGGTTCTCTCCACGATTCCCAACGTCGTTGGCGTCACCCACGAGGTCACAAAGGCGGCCAAGTTCTGTGGACGACGCATTCGAGAGGGTGGATTCCCCGACTGGATGCGGATCGCCTTCATTCAGCGCAGCGATTCGCATGGACGCTGGTCGTCGCACGACCCCCACCCCGATGAGACCCTGATCGAACACGATCGCTTGATCATCTTCACGTCCCCCGACCATGTCGCCGACGTGGAGAAAAAATTCCGGGTGTGATGCATGCGTTGGGACGTGCTGTACCTCATTCTTGGTTGGACCGTTGGGGCCCTCACGGTCCCCTTGGCCCTCGTTGGCATCGCCACGGCCTTCCTCGATGACGTGCAGATGGCCCTCATCGCGTTCCTCCCATCCACGCTGCTCGCGATGGGCTCCAGTTGGCTGATGCTGCGCTACGGCACCACCCCAGAAACCCCGGACCGCTTACGGGACAGGGAAGCCTTCGCCACCGTGGCGCTGGCCTATCCGGTCGTGGTGGCGTTTGGCGCCATGCCATTCTGGTTGGGCGGCATGTTTCATGGTCCATTTACCGCTGATGTCACCCTTCTTGCGGCCATGGAAGGCCTCATCCATTCTGGATTTGAAGCGATGTCAGGATTCACCACAACAGGGACGACCATCATCGACGTGTCCACCTCACCGAATTGCTTCGCGAACACCGAAGATTGCATCGGCGCCCAGTCGCGTGGGCTTCTGTTGTGGCGATCAACCATGCAGTGGTTGGGAGGCATGGGTGTTATCATGCTCAGCATGGTGGTCTTGTCACGGGTTTTGGGCGGTGGAATGGCCCTCGCCCGAGCCGAATTGACCGGCCCTTCCCTCTCCCGCCTACGCCCCAAGCTCGCGCAAACCGCCCAAGCGTTGTGGATCATGTACCTCGTGCTGACCCTTCTCGAAATTGCGCTGCTCATTGGCCTGACGCCCATGAACACCTTCGAGGCCGTCAATCACGGCCTGACCACGATGCCAAGCGGCGGTTTCTCGACCACCGACGACAGCATCGGTCACTGGGACTCCGCTGCTCTGGAATCGATCATCCTGGTGTTCATGTTCCTGGCAGGTGTCAACTTCACGCTGCTCTACTTCATCGTCCAGCGGCAACCAGGGAAGATGTGGGCCGATGAGGAATTCAAGACCTACATCGCCTACTTGGTCGGAGCCACGGCGATCATCACGGCTGCGCTGTACGTCAAGGGCGGAGACGTGGGAGGCGAGCCCTTGCGGAAATCCCTGTTCCAGGTGGTCGCCATCGCGACCTCGACAGGATACGGCACGGCCGATTACATGCTGTGGCCCGTCATTGCACAAATCGTCATTCTGATGTTGATGGTGGTGGGCGCTTCTGCAGGTTCGACCGCAGGTGGTCTCAAACTGCTGCGCATCAGCCTCGCCGTGAAGGTGGCACGACGCCAATTGAACAGACTCACGCACCCGAGGCGAATCCACACCGTTCGAATGAACGGCGAGCAGGTTGAACAGGAACAAGTCGAACTGATCGTTGGCATGTTGCTTGTTTGGATTCTCCTCTTTGCCGGTGCCTCCTTGCTTCTCGCCCTGATCATGGCACCGATGGGCGAGGACCTCGACGTCTTGACCGTCATTGGCGTGACGGCAAGCGCGTTGGGCAACACCGGTCCCGCGATGGGTCAATTCGGGCCGGCGGTCACCTGGGCCGCCATGCCAAACGGCGGGCTGATTTTGACGGGGATTTTGATGTGGTTCGGCCGTCTTGAACTCTTGACGGCTGTCATCCTCTTTTCGCCATCCACGTGGCGGGAGCCGGGCGCGAGAAAGAAGGACGCCGACGAAGAGGATCAGAACAGCGTGGTCTGACCGGCCGCAGGCGAGGCCGCTGAATCGTCCTCTGCATCGTCGCCCACGGGCGCTTCAACCACCGCAGCAGGTGCAGCAGGGGCATCCTGTTCGGATTCACGCTGAAGGCGCTCGCTGAGCACCTCATCATAACGGAGCATGAGGTCCTTGGCCGAGCGACGGCTGGTGGCAAGGCCCGTCAGCGCAACGTGTTCGTTGGAGGTCAGCCCGAGCCCGATGGACATGTCGAGGTGCTCATGGTCGCCCATGCCCCCCTCTGCGCTGAGACCGGCGGAGAGGATCGGGAGGAGTTCGGCCCTCATGCCCACCACGCTCGCCCCGCAAGCATCACCCAGGGCTTCCGCCACGGAGGCCGTCCTGCTCGCCGTGCGGCGGAGGTGCGCAGGGTAATTCGTGTAGACCTTCTTCTGAACAGGCTCCGAATTGGCCACCGAGGCTGCCAAACTGCTGAGGTGAAGGGACCAGTAGGACGAACGATGCGCGGTGCTGAGGTAGCGGGAGGCTGCGGCGCGATCCGCGAGGATCAGGCTTGTCGCAGCACGGTCACGCGATGTTGCTTGCGTGAAGACGGACCCGTTGTTCCAGTGGACCCAGTCCACCAACTCAGCGGGATCCTTGTCGAGGCTCGATGCATGACGGACGGCCTCCTCAGCCGTTCGTGACTGGTACACGGAGCCGAGTCCGGGGAAGACCCCCATGGTCAAATCACGACCACCGCTCTGAATACGTCCCATGACGACCTCAGCCGTGAGCACGCGGTCAAATCCTTCACACAGCACTTGGAGGTCACGCACCAAGGCCCGCAGGTCACCCGGATTGTGTTTGACGAGCAGGTCCAGGGCATCACCGTCGAAGGTCACGCCTTCTTCACGCAGCACACGACGCGCAATACGACGGATGGCATCGTTGGACACCCGGTCGAAGTTGAGCGTCAACACGTGCCGAGAAAAACGGTCACGGGTGGAGCGCCAGTTGGATCCTGAGCCCCACAGACGCATCACGTCGTTGCAGGCCAGCACAACGGGCTGACTGGTTTTCTCCAACAAGCGCAGCAGTTCTGCTTTTCCACCCGAGTCCCCTTTCAACGCCTCCTTGTCCTCGTCGTCCATCAATTGTCCTCGGACGCGCGCGTCGCTGACGGCGCGTAACCCGCCCGAGAGGTGGTCCACTTCATCGAGAAGAATGAGGGTGCGCTGGGCGGGTTCGTTTGGGTCGTGAAAGAGCGAACGGTGGGTTGCACCGTGCGTGGCCGCCCTCCGGATTGCAGCTGCGTTGCGGTCGTCGGAGGCGTTGAGCTCAATGACGCTCCACCCCATGTCCGCCGCAACCGCACGGACGACGGACGTTTTGCCCACCCCCGGCGGTCCAACCAGGAGCACGCCGGGCCGCTTTGGACGTCCGGTCCGCCATTCCTCGAGCCACTCGCGGAGCTTGCTTCGCTGCGCATCGTTGCCCTCGAGTTGGCGTTCGGACGACGGGCGATGCCGCTCCGTCCAATCGCTCACGGGCATAACGCCCTCTCGGTTACGACGGTGTATCAACCCGCCGTCATCAGGGAGCAGCGAGACGTCGAACCGCGTCATCAACGGACATACGCGTTTGTTCTCCCGTGTCCCGATCGCGCCAAGTGACCGTGCCGTCTTCGAGCGACGTATGGTCCACGGTCAAGCAACACGGCACCCCGATTTCGTCCGCTCTTGCGTACCTGCGGCCGATGGAACCGCTTCCGTCGTAACTGGCCAGAACGCCACGCGTCCCGCACAGGCGGCGGTGAACCTCTGAAGCCATGGTATCCATGCCCTCCTTCTCAAACAAGGGCAAAACGGCAGCATCGACGGGTGCAACATCAGGGTGGAGGCGCATGCGGACGTACATCTCCTCGCCCGAGCCAGATTCTTCGTAGGCGTGGTCCAGCAGGTGCCAAATGATGCGGTCGATGCCAAAAGCCGGTTCGACAACGTGTGGAATGAACCACTCGCCAGCCACCGTTTCGGTGCGCTGGACTCGCTTGACGTGCTCCTCCTCAACGAGGACCTCCTCACCGCCGTCGAGCACGACGGTCAGCGGGAAACTCGCCTCCGGCCCAAGTGCTTCCACCTTGGATTTGACTTGACCCGCGAGGGCTCGGAAGGCTGGACCGGCCTTCGCGCCGTCGATGGTCCATCCGTTGATCTCCACCACCTTCGGCTCAGGGTAATTCCTCCAAGCCCGCAGGCGTTGACCCGTGGCCTTCTCATGGGCTTCGAGGTCATAGCAGCCTCGATGGGCGATACCAACGCACTCGATCCACCCGTAGGAACCGTGGAGTTCGACGTCCCAGCAGTCCAGCGCGTAATGCGCCATCTCATCGCGCGCGTGCTGCCTGAATCGAAGTTTCTCGGCATCAACGCCAAGCGCCAGCATCAGGTCATGGGTGCGCGCCATGAACCATGCCACGGTCGGGTGGAGGATGACGCCCTGGGCGAGTGCAGTTGGGATTGAGGCAGCGAAGGCGTCGCCTTCGGCCGGGACCAACTGGACCTCCGTCGAGGCCCACGGGCTCAGATCATGCGGCGCCTCCGTTTCAGGATCAATGAAGTATTCCAACTCGGCCATGTTGAATTCGCGGAGGCGAATCATCCCTTGCCGTGGTGAAATTTCATTCCGATAACCACGACCAAGTTGCATGGCACCAAAGGGCAAGCGCTCACGGAAGTGCCTGTAGATGGCAGGGTAGGTCGTGAACATGCCTTGGGCCGTTTCTGGGCGCAAAAAGGCAGCACGGCCAGACGAACCAGCGCCGATGACCGTGTCGAACATCAGGTTCTCAGCCGCCACCGGGGACCACGATGCTTCGCCGCAGGCCGGACACGGAGGTTGTACGTCGTCGAGCAGGGCTTGCAGGTCGCTCAACGACAGGGCATCGGGATTTGCGTGGTGGGCTTCAAGCAGCGTGTCCGCCCTGCTCGCTTCGTCGCACGCGGTGCACACGGTCATGAAATCACTGAACTCAGCCACGTGCCCACTCGCTTCCAGGACGGCGAATGGCGTGACCGTAGGGCACGAAATTTCGACCACATCGCCTTGGCTGAGCCAGTGATCCCGCCAGACGGATTGCACCTTGGAGCGAAGCCGGCCACCGACCGGTCCGAAATCGTAGAGCCCTTTGGCACCCCCATGGATCTCAAAGGCAGGAAGGATGATGCCACGACGGCGCAGCATACCGGTCAGACGTTCCAACCGCTCAACGGAGGCCTGAGGCTCCACCATGATGCTTCGCTCCTTCTCAAGCCCTTCAACCCCTCGGCCAAATTTGGCGCGTGGGCAGGACTCAAAAGGTCGGAGCGGGCCCTCCGGGCATGGGACAGGCCATGGTGGGCATCACCGATTCGGCCTGCACAGGTTGCGACCTGTGCATCCCCTTCTGCCCCTTCGAGGCCTTGTTGCCCTTGGTGGAAAATCCTGTTGAACGCAGCCATCCAAAACGTCCTGTGGTCGTGGTTGAAGCTGCATGCGTGGGCTGCTTGTCGTGCATCGGTTCCTGTCCAACCGGTGCACTGCACGAAGTTGCGCTTCCTCCCAGCAACGAAGCATCACCGTTGCTCGACCCACCGAAGGCCCCCGCCACGACCCCCGTCCTCCGTTGGGGACCCCGTGGCATCGGCTGGCCTTGAGCGTGCACACGGACGCCGTGTTTATATACTGAAGATGGCGGAGGCCACGCCACGGGCGTCGTGAGAAAAACATGCCAGAAATCACCTACCTCGAAACCTCCGATGATACGGAGGCCTTGGCGGCCCGCTTGAGCGAGCCTGTGCGACGGTGGTTCCTCGACAAGTTTCCCGACTTCACTGCCCCTCAGAAGATGGCCATCCCCGCCATCATGAACGGGGAACACCTGCTCCTGTGCAGCCCAACGGGGTCAGGAAAAACGCTGACGGCTTTCCTCACGGTCATCGATGACTTGGTGCGTAAAGCGCTCGACGGCTCACTCAAGGACCAGGTGTACTGCATTTACATTTCACCGATCAAAGCCTTGGCGAATGACATCGAGCGGAACCTCCTCGGTCCGCTTGAAGAAATCAAGGCGCGCTATTTGCCGGACCGGGCCAAAGAAATCCGCGTGGGACTGCGGACCGGCGACACCTCACAATCGGACCGCCAGAAGATGCTGAGGAAACCACCGCACATCCTCATCACCACCCCTGAAAGCATGGCCATCGCCGTCGGCTCCTCGAGGTTCCAACCCATCGTCTCGCGCGTCAAGTGGATGATCATCGACGAGCTGCACAGCCTGGTCCCAACCAAGCGTGGGGTGCACCTCAGCCTTACCTTGTCCTTCCTCGACACGCTGCTGAAGGACCCGGTTCAGCGCATCGGCATTTCCGCGACCATGGAACCCTTGGACACCGTGGCCGAATATTTGGTGGCCAGCGATGACCGTGAATCCCGCGGAGAAGATCAGCGCATCATGGTCGCCAAAATTTCTGGCTCGAGGGAACTCGATCTGGACATCCTCATCACGCATCCCCGCTTTGCGGACCGCTCCGTGGCCCAGACCTTGGAGGCCAACGTGGAAGCCATCGCGGACCTGATCTCCGCCCACACCACCACACTGGTCTTCGCCAACACGAGGAAAATGACCGAGACGCTCGTCCAACGCCTCCGCCCCTTCTTGGGTGAACTCGTGGCTGGACACCACGGCTCGATGGACAAGAACATCCGGCTGGAGGTTGAACGGAAACTGAAACTCGGCCATCTGCGGGCCGTGGTGACCTCGTCCTCTCTCGAGATGGGCATCGACATCGGTTCGGTTGATCTCGTCATCCAAGTCGGCTCCCCAGGCGACATCGCCACCGCCCTCCAGCGCATTGGCCGCGCGGGCCACCATGTTGGTGGCATCCCCCGTGCACGTTTCCTGCCGTCCTCCGTGGACGACTTGCTCGAACTTGCCGCCCTCCAAGCGGCGATTCAAACGGGCGACATGGACCGCCTGTCTTTCCCACAAAACTGCCTTGACGTCGTCGCGCAGTTCCTCATTGGTTTGGTCATCAACGAGGAGCTTGACATCGACGAGGCCTACGAGATTGTCGTCAACGCATGGAGCTACAGGAATTTCGCGTACGACGATTTCATCGAAGTGCTGGACCTGTTGGAAGACGAGCGAAGAATCTGGGTCGACTGGGAAGAGAACACCTTCGGAAAGCGCGGATACTCCCGCATGATCTACTACACCAACATCGGAACCATCGCACCGGACAACTCCTACCTTGTGTTCAACGCCGAGGGATCCATCCTCGGAAAGTTGTCCTCCTCCTTCGTGGCCAGCTTGCGGACCAGCGACGTCATTCTCCTCGGTGGCTCGACCTACCGCGTCAACACCATCCAAGGCACGCGTGTCAACGTCAGCAACGTCACGGGATACCGTCCGACCGTGCCCTCCTGGTCCGGTGAAGCGCGTTCCCGCTCGGCCGAATTGTCCTCGTCCTTGCTGGATTTGATCGGCCGGTGTGCGGTTGCGCTACGACGTGAAGTCGACCCGCGCACGGTGCTCACTGAGGCCTATTCCATCGGTCGCGATTCGGCGGAAATCATCGCGCGCCACCTTGAAGAACACGTCCTCACGACTTTCCAAGTCCCCGACAAGGACCGTATCCTTGTTGAGCAAATCATCGGCGGCCCGCATCCGACCTACCTCATCACGACCTGCAGAGGACGCGGGTTCAACACGGCGCTTGGCTACTTCATGGCGGGACTGGCCGAGCAAGCCAGCATCCCGGTCATCGAGATGTCCTTCGATGAAAACGGACTGCTCCTCAAAACGGCCCAAGACGTGGATCCAGGTGCGATGTACGAGGCCTTCTCGGCGGACAACCACATGGACGTCATCGAGCGGTACATCATCGGCACGCAAATTTTCGCCAAGCGATTCAGGGAAGTTGCCGGACGCAGCCTCATCATCCCCAAGCGGATTGGTGCGGAGGAAATCAGCCCGCAACAATTCCAGCAGCGCGCGGATGCTCTCCTCAATCGGCACAGAACCATGGAGGGGTCCATCCTCATCCGTGAAGCAAAGAACGAGATCCTCTACGGCGACATCGACCTCGGAGGTCTGGAACAATTCCTGACCTCATGCCGCGAGGGACAGGCACGGATTGTTCACATCAGGACGACCTTGCCCAGCCGCATTGGCATGTCGCTGTACATGTCCGCGTTCGAGGACCTGATGTCCATGCGCACGAGGGCCTTCCTCGTCAAGGACATCGACCCGGCCATCCTCGAGCGCTTGCTCGGGAGGCGCTCTCTGGCCACGGAGATGACCAACGAGCAAATCAGTGACTATTACGCCAACAAAGTCCCAGTCCCTGTGGACGCGGACACCCTGTTGGCGCTTATGGAACACGGTGGTGGCCTCGACCGATCGTTCGGAAATCCACTCTATAGAGAGAAACTCAGCGGCATTGACCACGAAGTAATCCGCGGTTGGGTGGAGGAATTGTGCACCGCAGGGCGAATCACGAAAATCGAAGCAACCGGCATGGAGGAACTCGACGGCAAGTGGTTCAGCACCTACATGGGCGAAATCCACGGCACCCTCGGGTGCCTTGCCGCCAACGGCGGACGGGACGTGGAAGACCTCCTCACGCTGCACACCGCAGGGGTGACCTACCGCATGGCCTCCGCCTTCAGCGGAACAAAAGTCACGTCGTGGACGGACATGGAATTGGGCGACCCCCAGGAAGCCCTGCGCGTGAAGCTCATCGAGATGCTCGGCTCTGAAGGCCCACAGACCGCTGACCACCTGGAGGCGCGGTTGCCCTTCCCACGGTCGATGGTCGAGCGGACCATCCACCAACTTGAGACTCGAAACGTCATCAGCATCGGCTTCTTCACGCAAACCGAAGAGGCCGAGTTCATCCTCAAAGTCGACGAGCACCGCATCACGGGCGGCGAAGAAGAGGTCATCGAGTACCGCTCCATCCAGAACATGATCCTCGACAAGTCGTTCACCATGTACGATGACGTCGACCAAGCCTTTGACCAGCACCTGCTCTTCCAGAAGCAGCAGGAACTGCTCTACCGGATCAACGATTTCAGGTTCAGCGATTGGAAGGACCTGCAGTTGGACCGTGACATCGTCAACGGGCGGCTCCTGCACAACCGCCAAGGGTACACGACGCGAAGGAACCTTCCCATGCTGCTCGGACTCAAACCTGAGCCTTACATCGGTGCGATGGAGGCCGACCTGCTCGACCGCATCCTGCCCGGCGAGGAACCTCAGCGCTCCGAAATCGTGGCCATGTATCCGAAAGGCGACGAACACAAGCAACTCCAGCGTGACGTCAAGAATGGCCTCGCCAACCTCGAGCGCCAACTTTTGGTCGCGAAACAATTCGAAGAAGTTCCAGGACGTCGTCGACGTTTGTCCTTCTACCACCGCGTCCACGAGGTCTACGACGGGTTGTCCTTCGAGGACGCTTTGTGCGAGGTCATCCGTCGCATCGGGCCCATCAAGGCCAACACGCTTCGGTTCTACGTCAGCCGTGCCTACGAAGAATTGGTCATCGCCCTCAAGGCGCTGGAACAGGATGGACGCATCAGCCGCGTTACTACGCTGGTGCCAGAACCCGAGGATTTCTATTGCGCTCCTGAGGAAGTCGGGACCTTCCGTCGCGCTCGGCGAGAGGACCGGTCGATGCGCATCCTGACGCAATCCGACCCCTACGTCTCTCGTTTCATCTGGGAGGTCCGCGCCATGTTGGACCGCGGCTGGTACCTGCCCGTGTTCAAGGGCATCGACCCGGTTGGGAAGGTCCTGATGTTCAAGGTGAACGACTACCTCGAAGTCAAGGACATTCAGATTCCCGCAGCTTACCTCGAGGAATTCTGCGAAGCCTTCGACGTGCTGCTCAACAACCACGCCGAACAACTGGTGGACGTCGCGGTCCTCAGCGGCATCAACGGTCAACCGATCAACGAAGTGGAGCAGGTCTGGCGCGACGCGCTGGGGAGCATCGGGTTCAAGCTCGCCGGGGAGCGGATGATCCGAGGGGGCATCGTCGAAACCCAGCCACGGAACCTCGCCGATCGTGCCTTGTTCCACAAGCACCACCTGCACCAATCGGCACGGCTGGAGAACGAGTTCCTCGCCCTCAAGAGGATTCGAGAAGTCCGTGACGACTTCGCCCTCCGTGGACGTGCTGAGGTCTACCGCGTGGACCTGAAGAGCATGGCGAGTGCGAACCGACTGCACCAGGGCGTCAACCTCCGAGGCCACCAGTCCTGGGCCTCCTACGAGCACTTCCAGACCCTGTTGGCCATCCGGGGCATTGAACCCGATGAGGACCTTGCTGACGTGCTGGAGTTCTTCTCGACACATTCGGATCATGAGTTGTTCAAAGAACGCTATGCGCTGAGCCAATCGGAGTTCAGAAAATTGGTTCAACCCCTCATCAGGTCCGGTCACATCGTCCAAGATTTCCGAGGAGGATTCAGGACGGTCACCGTGGATGCCTCGCTTGAACGGTCTGTTTTGCGCAAGGAGTACCTGCGCTCCCTCGTGGCCGATTTCCCCGTCATGACGATCAAGCAACTCTTGTCCTTGGCAGGCAGCCACTTCAAGCCGGAGGAGGTCAAAGCCATCCTGACGGAGTTTGAGGAAGATGAGACCCTCATCAAGGGCTTCCTGATCGATGACCTGCACGAGGTCTGTTGGGGGCGAAAGGACCTCCTCGCCGAGGCCAAGGAACTCCAACCGATGCGCGACTTCGTGCTTCCGCCCTCGGACCCCATCGCGCCGTACTTTGCTGGCACGCTCAAGGAAAAGTTCGGCTTTGGCAGCGCCTATCTGGTGTTCAAGAACGGCGAACCAGCTGCCGCCTTCAAGGCCAACACCAGAAACCGCGTCATCGAAGTCACGGACTATGAAGGGAAGGAAGACGCGTGGCGCATCGTCAAGGAATTCGCGTGGGAGCACCAGATGCCGCTCACGTCCGAGGTCAGGATTGGCGGTCGACGGTTGAGCAGTTCCTGAAGGCCAAACCATCGCACCAACAGGTTTTGAAGACGCGGGGCCGTCTTCCCCCCATGCACGACGGACGCCCCCGTGCGCTCGCCCTCGTGGCCCTCTTGGTGCTCTCCACCACCCTCGCCACCTTGAGCCCGACCGCCGGCGCGGAATCATCCTTGGACATCGAAGTGCTGGACACCAAGGTCAATCCAGCGAACAACCACACCTATCACCTGCTTTCTGCCTCGTCATGGACGGAAGCAGCGCAGGCCGCCCGTGGCCTCGAAGGCTTCCTCGTCACGGTGGACGACGAAGCAGAAAACACGTGGCTGCACGAAACGTGGGGCAACGACGGAAACGTCACGCGCCATTTGTGGACCGGCCTCAACGATGCCGCGGAAGAAGGCGTCTTTCGCTGGCATGACGGCACGCCCTACATCCACCGTCAGTGGGGCGAAGATCAACCGAGCATGACCGATGAAGAGGACTACGTGCACATCACGGGTCCAAACATGGGCTCCATCCAGCCCGGCGATTGGAACGACTTGGAGAACGACCCGCAGTACTTCCCGGTCTACGGCGTGGTGGAGCTTGGCCCCGGCGCGGATTTCGCCTTGCGCTTCGACGGTGAGGACGACCACGTCATCACGGCCGATGACACGTCCCTGCGCGCACCCTCCTCGGAGGGTGAGTTGACCATCGAAGCGAGGGTCTATCCCACAGATCTCGACGGCATCCACACCGTGGTGATGTACGGCGACTATGGATACGGTCTCTACCTCAATGACGGACGCCTGGGGTATTCCTCAGAATACAGCCTGTCCAAAAACGCCCTGAGCGAGGCCAACACCACGCTGAGCGCGGACACGTGGTCCACCGTGGCCGTCGCCGTGAACGCATCCACGGGAGGCACCTTCTTCCTGAACGGCGAGGCCATCGGCTCGTTTGACGCCACACAAGCAGAGATTCCAGCGGGTGACTTCGGCTCCAACGACTGTTACGATGCAGGCCTCGCCTGCGAGAACCTGGTGATAGGACGCCACGGCGCAGGCGCAGACCGCTACCACTTCGAAGGCATGATCGACCACGTCAGCATCAGTTCTGACGACCACCGAATCACCACAGACGACGGTGGCATCGGCCTGGACGGCTCCGACGATCCGCTCTCCACCTGGACGTTTGGTGAAGGCGAGGGAGACCTCACCATGGACAACGCCGAGAGGAACGGCACGATTCATGGCGCGGCTTGGGTGATGCCAGATGGCTCGGTGGTGGCTCAGGCTTTGGAACTCGAAAACGGCGATGAACTCGCCATCGAGGACGTGAGCGCCGGCGACACGCTCCTCTTCTTTGCCGAACTCCCTGAATACACTCGGGACTTCAGCGTCCAAGCCTTCGCATGGTCAGCCGGCAAAGGGAAGGAAGACGGCGATGCGGAGTTTAGCCTCTACCACGACATCGACCGCGTTCCTTCAGCGTGGTCGCACATGGATGAAGTCGAAAATTGGGGCTGGGGCGGTGTGTTCGCCTCCTACAGTTGGCCTGATGCCGGCGTACACTGGTTTGCACTGCAGGCAGACTCTGACCTTGACGAATTCAGCCTGTGGGTGGAGTGGGACGTCGCGGAAGCCCCGCCAACCTTGGAGGACATGATCGAACTCAAGCACGGCATTCCTGTCGCCAATCAAGACCTGCAAAGCCAGCGCGGGAATGAGTTCGGCGACACAATCCAGTATTACGTCAACGTCACCGAGCCGCTTGCCGATCTCGCGGTGGAAACGTACGGCGGTGACGGTAACGTCGAACTCGCCATCTCCTACGGGGGCCCACCGGACCCCTTCGGGCAATGGAGCGAGTGGGACGAGTGGGACATCATTGGAGCACCCGGTTTCCTTGGTGAGGACGATGCGGATGTCGAAGCCTACGAAGATTGGTCGATGGGGCCCGGGAACGACGAGGAGGTTCACCTCTACAACGTTGAACCCGGCACCTACTACGTGACGGCGTACACCTGGGGACGAGCCTTCGATTTCAGCATCGTCGCCGACCTGACCCCAATGCCGACCAACGGCGAGGCCTCCGACGCCATTGCCCTGACCGCAGGCGTTCCGTACGGCCCCTTCTCCGGCTACGACGGTCTCAGCCAATACTTCTCCATCGACGTGCCGGAAGGCACAGAACGGCTGGAAGTTCGCCTGGACGACGGCGTCGGAGAAGCCGACCTCCATCTTGCCTACGCGTCCACGCCGACGGAGACGGTCTACGACCACCGGAGCACGTCGCCTGGCTCGAACGACATGGTCGCGTTCAACGACCCCACACCGGGAACGTGGATGATTCTCGTCCACACCGAGCGCGTGTTCAGCGGCACCACCATCCTCGCGGAGTTTGCCGACCGGTACGTCTGGGATTGGGACGGTGAGCCCATCCAGTTGTTCAATGGAGAGGCCATTGTGGGCATCGAGGCAGAAGAAGGCACGGTGTTGGAATTCTTTGGCATCCTCGAGGAACCCGCCTCACCGCTTGAGGTCACGACCTGGGGCGAAGATGGGGTCATCGAACTCGAAGGCGAAGCGGAGCCCTACGATTGGGACCTGATCTTCGAGGAAGGGCCTCGTGGACGGCAATGGGGCGAAGCCACGTGGATCGAAGGCGACGGCGCCAATTGGTTCTGGTACGTTGACATCGCCGCAAACGGGCGTTTTGACGTGACCGTTGAGGTGGTTGAAGACCTCAGTGCACTCGGCATCATGGCGACGTGGGTTGAGGCCGATTTGCCGCCCGTGGACGACGACGATGACGTTGACAGCGACGAACCCTTTGATCCTCAAGGGTGCGAAGACCGAACGATCGAGTGGTTCAGCGAACTTGATGCCAACCGGGACGGGTTTGTCAGCCTCGATGAGCACCGGCCGCACCCCGATACGGGCACACCCGGAGAGGACCTCGACCGCAACCAAGACGAACGCCTCCAAATGGCCGAACTGGAAGCCGATTTGTGCTCCTGTGCACAAGAATTCCTCTTCATTTGGGAACAAGCCGACGAAGCCGATGCCATCGCGCTCGAGGATTTGGAAACGGTGTCTTACCTGAACGAGATTGATTTGGAGGCCATGGACCGAGACGGCGACGGCGACATCGACGACCGTGAGGCTGAGCGTCACACCCTGGCCTGTTCAACGACCTACGACCCGATCGACCTCGACGGTGACGGTGTCCCCAACGACGACGACGCGTTCCCGGAAGACCCCGACGAGAGCGAAGACTCGGACGGCGACGGCGTGGGCGACAATGCAGACCTTGTCGCGGGTGTCAACGACAGCATGGTGACCTACGGAGCCGCGGCGGCCGTCCTCGGTCTGGTCATTGTCTTGCTGCTGACCATGTTGCGCCGAGGACCCGGTGGTGCACAGCCGGTTGACCCGTGGGCGGAACTCGGGGACGAGAAGCGCATGCCAGACCTCTTCGAACCCGCAACCATGGCTCAGGAACCGTCCATGGCGTTTGATTCAGCTCCATCTTCTGCGAGCAACAACCCCGTACAGCCTGCACCTGAAGTCCCAGGCATGACCGATCTGCCGCCGCCGTTGAACGATGCGTTGCCAAGCGAACCACTCGAGTGGCGATGAGCGCACACCAACCGTCACGTCATGACGACTTCGGTTTCAAGGCGAGTTGAATGGGTCGCATCAAGCGTAGAACGTGTGCGTGAAGCTCCGGGAGCAGTCTGAACATCACGAGCGCCAGTCCGTACATGGCCAACAAAGCGACCACGCGAGCGGCGTAGGTGTGCGCGAATTCGAACATGCGGAGACCAAAGACGTCGACTGAGCCATGGATGGCGTGCAGCCAAACGATGCCTGCGTTTCGGAAAATGTTGAGCACGTGAATCAGCGGCAGGGTGAGCAGGAGCGCGCGAACGCGGCGCTTCCATGGCATGTCCAGCACGGCGATGGCGCCGACAAAGACGATCATGGACTGCAGCGCGGTGCAGGCCAGGACGATGTTGACGCCCACAGAGGTGCCGTCAGCCCAGATGAGATCTGTTTGGATGGGGTACTCGCCGAAGGGCTGGCTCCAGAACCACACGTTGCCCTCCCACTCTTGCCAGAGCACCTGCCCCTCGGGTGTGCTGACGTAGGTTTCCCCAACGTAGACGTCACCCGCCCCCGTGAATCGGAGCATCAAGGCGGATTGCGAGGCGACGGCGACGATGGCCAGCCGACTGAGCCAGGGCACGTGATAGGTCGCAAGATAGGGCAAGCCTGCGAGCGCGACCGCCCCCTTCAGCCAGCGAAGGGCCGATGCATCACGTGCATCTTCCACCTTCCATTCCCACCACGCAAGGCCGATGGACGCCGGGAGGGCTGCACTTAGCATGACGGTCAGGACAGGGTCACGTTCCTGCCAGTAGCCGTCAGCCATCAGAAAAAAACCGACACCAACCAGCGGCCATGCGATGAGGCTGACGCGATGCAAGCTGCCCCGTTTCGACAACGAAACACCGAGGAGAACCATGCCAAAGGCAAGCAAGCCGATGGATTCCACCGAGGCGCCCGCCATGACCTGAACCCCGTTCGCGTCTGTCTTCAACCCTCCTCGTTGAAATCCATCGGAGCAGGGCAGTGGCCAACCTCAAGGGCCGGTGTGGAGAAGGTGTGGCATGGACGGGCCCATTGCGCACGCGCTGCGCCCGTTTCCCGGTGGTCGCGAGGATGCTCCAATCGCGTTTCTCGACCGCGATGGCGTGCTGAACATGAGCCTCGATGGGTACGTGAACCACCCGCACGAATTGGCGCTCCTTCCCGGGACTGAACGAGCGATGCGTGTGCTCAGGGACGAAGGCTTCCTTCTGTGCGTTGTCACCAATCAGTCCGCTGTCGGACGAGGGGTGTGGGACGACGAACGGTTGCACCAGATCCATGACCGGTTCGATGCGATGCTCGCCGCTGCAGGAGCGCAACCCGACCTCATCTTGGCCTGCCCTCACGTGCCTTGGGCCGGTTGCGGATGCCGCAAGCCGAGGACTGGCATGCTGAGCCTTGGTGCATCGCTGCTCCGCTCAGAGCACGGCTTTGGTGTGCTTCGGCAACGCATGAACAACGTCGAGGCCCCCCCGAACAATGACGATGTCATGGTCGGTGATCGCGGCAGCGACATCAGAGCCGGCTTGGCCTTCGGTGCACGTGCGTTCCACGCTGTGCGCGACCTTGGACTCGATTCGTTGCTGCCTCGTTTGTTGGATTGGGACGACCCCGGGGACAGGGTGAGATGAGTGGGTTGGCTTGGCCTGGACGACACCGACCACCTCGGCGGAGGGTGCACGACGTGGACGATGCACCAGCTGCTCTCGTCCTTGCCCCCGGAAGTCTCCGTCGCCGGTGATCCGTGCCTCGTTCGGTTGTACCCCATGGCCAAGGGCAGAACCCGTGGAAACGCGGCTCTGGCCGTTGAGCTCGACGTTCGTCTCAATCCCTCAGCGTGGAAGAACTGGCTCGAACAGTATTGGGAAGCGCATCTTGCCACCTTGGCGGGACAGTGGACGCCGTCCACGCATGCTTCGCGAACACAGGTCCCAAGCGATCCAGGTCTGGTGTGGTTTGAATCAAAGCCCTCTCCAGAATTCTATAGAAAAGCAGTTACCGGAGAAGTCGCCCTTGACGCCGTACCTGAAGCAACGTGGTCGGCAGGAGGCCTGGGCATCATCGGCGCGACGGCGGCTGTCGCCTGGCCCTTGGACGTGTCCACATGGGAAGGCATCGCATGGCGGCAAGGCCACGACACTCCGCGCCGGTTGGACGAGGGGATCATGGTACGCCTCGATCGCGACCCACGTTTGGTGGCGTGCCGGGACCCAAGAAAGGGACGCAGTCTGCTGGCACCACGTGGCACGTCGCCGGTCTTGTTTGGCCTAAGAGGCACAGATCGAAGCGCCGTTGAGCAAGGCGTCAGGGATCTTGTCGAGGCGCAGGGGACAGAGGACGTGGCCGCGGTTTGCATCTTCCAAACCAACCAAGGAAGCGGAGACCACTTACCGCCTGCCCTCGAAGCAACCGTGGAAAAAATCCACATCTTGCGCGGAGGACATGTCGCCCTTGAGACCTCTGTGGGCACGTGGCTGGCCTTTGCACCGTCCGATGAACTACGTCACCTTGCCGCTCAACTGACCGCCGGTGACGTGGTGCGAGGCCTTGGTCTTGTCAGCCAAAGGGAAGGACGGGAGGGGCTCCACCTCGAGGCCTTGAATCACGTGTCCGGACCAATACGAAACAGATCGCGACCGCTGTGTCCAACCTGTGACGTCCGCATGAAATCCGCAGGCCGAGGCCAAGGGCTGCGTTGCCCGTCGTGCACCCATCGTGAGCCGGACCGCTGGGTCGGTACGCCGGTGACGCCGAGCGGATGGGTGCAACCACCGCTGGATCGGCGGCGGCATCTCGCCCCTGACCTCGGCGCGAGATGACCAAACGGTCGTGCGCTGGTTCCAATTCACCGGCATCTTCCTAACAGACCATGCACACCTCCGCACATGGCCGATGAAACCGGCGTTGACGTCGTGACCGTGCTTGCGGGACTTGTGTTCCTTGGATTGCTCGCCTTCGTGGTGTTGAAGGCCCGACAGAACCGAGCCGCTGCCTTGGCCAAGACCGGCCCGAAGGTGGCCGGAGAGGACCCGTTGGAAGGCGGGGCTCGACGACCAGAAGCCTTCGATGAACCGACGGAAGAAGACCTCGAAATGATGGGCGACTTGCTCAATGAGGACGAGGATTAGGCGAAGTCCAAGCCTTCGTCCACGATGCGTACGCGCTGCGGCTCATCCGGGCCCTCGAGCAGGCGAACACCGCTTGGCTCCACCGTCAACCGCCACGAGGCAAATCCTGCCTCGATGAGCTGGTCTTCGGATCGCACGCGGAACCCGTCCTCTGCGTCCATGTCGGTACCAAGTTTCGAGGTCGCCAGCAGGGTGATTTCACCAAGACCCGACGCAAGATTGCTCAGAGCGTCAAAGGAGGCCTTTGGAATTCGGCCGGTCGCGGGAGCCCAGTCGTCCATGACCACCAAACCCACACCAGGCAGCGACGTCGCGGCTTGCTGGAGCGATTTCGTCACCAAATCCATTCTACCGACCAAATTCATGGCGTGAAAACGGGTGGCCACCGTGGGTGGAAGCCCACCAAGGACTTGGGAAAAGCGGGTTGGGTCTGGCATCTCGGGCGCCGCCCAGAGCACCCGCTCCCCGTCCTCAAGCACATGCTTGGCCATCTGCAAGGCCAGGCTTGTGGCCCCTGCCCCTGCGGCGCCGGCAAGGTGAACCTTGGTTGCCTGGAACGCGGGGCGCCATGCTGCCATGTGCCGCGTTGGTTGACGAAGGAGAAAGACGCTTCCGGTGTCGCAACGCTCATGATGTGGCAGCGGGAGACCGGAACATGGCCGAGGAAACGAAGAAGGCAGAACGCATCCCCCGTCGCCCTGCTCCGGAATTCACAGAGGTCGGCTCCTTTAGCGAGGCCATCAAGACGCACGGCCTCATCGGTACCGCGGTCAACGACAAGAACCAGTACGGCCCCGTGGGCATGATGGTGTTGCTCTTCATCGTGGCCGCCATCACCTCCCTCGGACTTCTGCTGATTCGCTCGTCCTGAAGCGCAAGGGCTATCCTCCTCTCGACCCAAGTTGGGTCATGGAACAGGGCCATCCACCCGCGACGATGGCTTTTACCGATCGGCGATGGACGATCATGGCCGCCCTCTTGGGGTCCAACACGGCCGTGATGCTGGTGCATGGGCTTCAGCAGGAGATGAACCCAAGCGTCACACGGGAGTTTGCCTTGACCCTGATCGCGGTGACGTTGCCGTTCCAGGCGGTGTACTTCATGATCCACACCTACGCGGATTCCTTCGCTCAAAACCTCGCTCCGGCGGAACGGCGGACGCTGGAGCGCCTGTCCACCGTGTGCCAAATCATCGCCTACGCCTCCCTGCTTGGCTTGGCCATCCTGTGGAGCAACGTCTCTCCATTCGTGGGCGGTGGATTCCTTGTCGCCTCCTTTTGCGCCCTCTTGATGGTCCGTATGGCCATGCGAGAGGCGCGTTCCTCCTCGGAGGCCGCACGTTCCTCCTGAACATCGGCCTGCGAAGGTTGATGGGGCGGCCACAACGCCGAACGTCATGGCCTTCTGTCCGTTGGATTACCGCTACGGCTGCCAAGACTTCAAGCAAATTTGGTCGGAAGACGGCCGCCATGAGCGCCAACTCGAAGTCGAGCGTGCGTTGGTTTGGGCTCACCAGCAGATGGGCCGTGTCTCGGCTGAGGACTATGCCGTGATCGAGAAGATCGCGGTACCGAACGTGGTCACCAAGCAAAGGGTCAGCGAAATCGAGGCAGAAACGCGGCACGACATCATGGCCTTGACCAAGGCCATGGCCGAAGCCGCGGGCGACGCAGGCTGGTGCGTGCACTTGGGTGCGACCTCCAACGACATCGTTGACACCGCCGTCGGGCTGCAGCTTCGCGACAGCATCGTCCTTCTGCGAAAGGCCCTGTGCGACCTCATCGCGGTGTGCGCGGACGTCGCCGAACGCGAACGCGACACCGTGATGCTCGGCCGAACGCACGGTCAAGCCGCCGTCCCCATCACCTTCGGACTGAAAGCCGCCGTCTGGCTGGACGAACTCCGCCGTCACCTCGACCGTCTCGACGAAGCCAGCCCACGCATCGCGGTCGGGAAATTCCTCGGTGCCGTGGGCACGGGCGCTGCACAGGGCGAAGGTGCCCGTGAACTCCAGCGGCTCATCCTCGAGCACCTCGGCTTGGGCGTCCCGCTCGCCACCACCCAAGTCGTCGGGCGCGACCGGTACATCGAGTACGTCCACTGGATGGGCAACACGGCGACGACCTGCCAGAAGGTCTTGACCGAGGTTCGAAACCTCCAGCGTTCGGAAATCGCTGAAGCGGGTGAGGGCTTTGACGTCAAGAAGCAGGTGGGTTCCTCGACGATGGCCCACAAGAAGAACCCCATCACGAGTGAGAATGCAAGCGGGCTCGCCCGCATCGTACGGTCGTTCATCGCGCCAAGCCACGAGAACGCCATCCTTTGGCACGAGCGTGACCTGGCCAATTCCAGCGCGGAGCGCTTCACGCTCTCGCACGCCTCGGCTTTGTGCGAGGACGTGCTGGCCAAGACGGCCAAGGTCCTGCGCGGCATGTGGGTGGATGCCGCACGTTGCCTGAAGAACATCGAGGATCAGCGCGGTTTGGTCATGGCCGAGAAGGTGATGATCGAATTGACCGCGCACGGCATCGGCCGTGACGAAGCCCACGAGATCCTGCGTACCGCCTCCTTCACCGCGGTGGAAACCGGCGAACACCTGATGGACATCTGCATGCGAACCCCTGAGATCACCGCCGTGTTCAGCGTCGAGGACCTCGAGGCGATGTTCAATCCCGCCAACCACATCGGCGTCTCAGGCGAACTGGTCGACGAAGCCGTCGCGCTGGCGCGCCAAGCCATCGCTTGATTAGGCCATCTCGAGGTGCCCTCGACGGCCTTCCCACACGGGGGTCCAGGTCACGTCCAATCCCTCGGGGAACATCGGTGCTCGGACCACCAGGGTCTCGTACTCACCGCCTTCGCCGTCAACGTTGAAGCGATGCACCTTGGACAAGGCTTCCAATTCGTCGAGGGCGTCATGGTCCAGGACCCGCCCCAACCATGACGCGTCGAGGCCCTCGGCTGAAACCGACGTGACCATGACCTCAAATCCGTGCGCAGCCAAACCACGGAGGTGGTCCTCCGGTCGCTGATGCCAAAGCGGCGTCCAGGTGCGCAACCCCAAGGCTTCACCGAGGCGTTCCAGTCTGTTGCGCTGGTAGTCTGAACGGAGGGCTCCACTCACAAATCCGTCCAACCGGTAAGAGGTGAGCATGGCTTCGAGGGCCTCGAAATCTGGACCTTCCGTGCCGTCGATCACGCGGTGGTCCCACGGCACGCCGGCGGCCGCTGCCTGCCGTTGGGTCAGCCGCGTGTTCGGAACCTGGAACATCGGGGAGTCCCCATCCACCACGAGGGTGATGATGACGGACACGTCCCATCCCCTGCACGTGGCCCACCACCACGCTGCAGAGGAGTCCTTCCCGCCGGAGGAGAGGACGGCGACGCGCATGTTCGTGCGGGGTCGAAGGCCTTCATCAGCCTGACCTTGGGAAAGAGGGTTCAAATGGGGTGGACCCGCGCTTCAACCGTAGGCGGCGCGACCGTCTTGGAGGCAACAGCATGCAACCCAGCGGACGAGGTTACGACCACGGCATTACCACCTTCAGCCCAGACGGCCGACTGTTCCAAGTCGAATACGCCCGGGAGTCCGTCAAGCGCGGCACCACCACGGCTGGACTGAAGTTCCGCGACGGCGTGGTGCTGGTTTGCGACAAGCGCATCATCTCACGCCTGATCATCCCCGAGTCCATCGAGAAGGTGTTCAAGGTCGACGAGCACGTCGGTGTGGCGACCTCCGGTCTCGTCGCCGACGCCCGCCAACTCGTTGGTCGTGCTCGCGTGGAAGCCCAGATCAACCGCATCACGTACGCGGACACCATCCCCGTGGACGTCCTGGTGAAGAAAATCTGCGACTTCAAGCAGTCCTTCACCCAATACGGCGGCTCTCGCCCCTTCGGCACCGCCCTGCTCATCGGCGGTGTTGACGACGAAGGCATCCACCTCTACGAGACCGACCCCTCGGGCGCCTACCAGAGCTACCACGCTGGTGCCATCGGCAGCGGCCGCAACACCGTGATTGAATTCTTTGAACAGAAGTGGAAGGAAGGGTTGACCCTGAACGCCGCGATGAAGTTGGGCCTCGAGGCCTTGCAGCACGCCAACGACAGCAACCTGAATCGGGAAGCCGTCGAGGTCGCGACCATCACGGCAGACGGCTACAACGTGCTTGACCGCGCCGCGGTCAACAAGCAGATCGACCGGCTCAAGCCCATCGACGAGTGAAGCGGTGACCGTGCATGGTCTCCCTCGACGACGCGGTTGTCGCGCGCTGGGAGTACGGCGGGAAGCGATACGAGGTGTTGCTTGACCCGGACATGGTTGAGGCTTTTCGAGAAGACCCCACATCGGTCAACCTCGACGACTTCATGGCCGTCGAAGACGTCTTCCACGACGCCCGTCAGGGCGAGCGACCCGCGGTGGAAGACCTCGTGTCCACCTTCGGCAGCGAGGACGTGGCCGAAGCGACACGAACCATCCTGCAGCGAGGCAGCATCCAGTTGACCACCGCTCAACGGAAGGCTCGCGTCGAAGCGATGCGCCAACGCATCCTCCACCACATCCACAGCGAAGCCGTGGACCCGCGCACGAAGTCGCCCCATCCGAGGGCACGTCTCGAGCTTGCGCTGGAGGAAAGCCGCTTCTCTGTGGATCCCTTCAAGCGCCTTGAGGCCCAAGTGAAGGATGCCATCAACGTGCTGAAGCCGCTTCTTCCACTTTCGTTTGAGCGCATCAAATTGGCCTTCAAGGTCAACGGCGGCGCCTACGGACGCGCGCACCAGATGCTGCGTTCAGACCTCAAGCGAGAGGAATGGTTGAGCGACGGGTCCTGGGTCGCGGTCGTCGATGTGCCGACGGCACGAAAAGCCGACCTCATCGGCGAAGTCATGCGGCTGGACAAGGACGCTGAGGTCCGAGAACTGCCGTCGTAAGCGGCGTGTTGCCGAAGCCCCTGAACGGGACCCGATTACACCGGTCTTCCCTGAGTCCGTTCAGCGGGACGCGAGGGTGAGGTTCTTCCACATGTCCTCGGGGACTTCCATGGACAAGCGCAGACCGCCCATGGCACCCAAGCGAACAGGGTCGTCGACGACGTGGACGTTGACGTCACCCATGTCGGAGAGACGACGCTCGATCATGGCGCCGAGGCCACGGATGCCAGAGCCGCCACCGGCGAGCACCATGTTGCGACGGAATTCGTCGTGGAACTCCGGGTTCGACTCGGAGATGAGCTTCTTGACGTTCTCGACAATCGGGTCCACGATGGACTCGCAGGCGCGCTGCACACAGTCGGTGATGTCGAGCGTCATGGCCTTGCCTTCGATGGAGAAGTCGACCATGATGGGGTCCTCAGGTGGCGACGTGGACACGAAGGAATGCTGCTCCTTCCAGCGGCGAGCCATGTCCTTGGTGACCTGGGCGCCGTTGTACTTGGCTTGGACTTCCTTGATGATCTGGCTGTCGACGTAGTCGCCGGCGTAACCGGTGTGCATCTGGTCACCGGGCCCCGGAATGGTCCCATAGACGCGGCACAGGTCAGTCGTACCCGCACCGATGTCGATGACGAGGGTGTGCTCCAACATGTCGAGGGCGTAGGCCACAGCGAAGGGTTCGGAGATGATCATGGCGGCATTCACAGAGCCTGCAGCAGCGTCGAAGATGGCCGTCTTGTCGACGTGGCTTGCTTCGGCCGGGGCACCGATCACGGCGACCACGCGGTCGTAGTCCTCGGGGTCGGACAGGCCGATGAGGTGGGTGATGAAGTGGGCAATGTACTGCCGGTCCTCGGGGGTGTCCTTGATGACACCGAGTTCGAGGGGGCGGTAGAGGTTCAGCGCCAAGCGGTTCTTGAGCGCCTCTTCACCGAACAGCACGTCACGCTTCAGGAAGTTGCGGGCAACGGGGTCCTTGGGAGTCCCGATAACGGTCAACTCTTCCACTTCGTGGGATGCGGAGGACACCATGACGGAACGGAAGGTTCCGAGGTCGATTCCAATGTAAAGCGTCTCTTTGGCCATGGGCCCACGAGCGTGGTTTCGCTTATGAACCATCCCTTGGGTGATTTGAGGTCAGCACCACGCTTCACAGGTGTGGCAATACCATGCTGCATGCTCTGGGTAAAGTTGGGCCATGCCTGAGCAACTCGTGCATTCTTTCTGAGCCTGATCGCCAAACATCTGCATGACGATGGACACGTGATGGTGATCGTCGATGCCAAGTTGCTGCCGCATTGCCCAGAGCAACTGGTCCTCTGAGGGGGAAATGACGCCGTCTTCGAGGACAAGTTCAACCACGCTCTTGTAGTCGTCAATGACCTGAATCTCACGGTGGTCGAGGCGGATGCCGCCCTTCTCGGCGACGATATCCTGGCCACCCGGGTCGTCGGCAAACACCACGAGGGCACTCGCTTGGAGGCTTTCTTCCCGCAACTCAAGTTGAATGCTGCTGCCTTCGAGGTTCGCGTACACCAAGCGTGAATGGCGGTTGATGGTGTTCGTGATCGAGCGAGCAGTGTCCTCTTTGGTCCGGCCACGCTTCCATCCAGTTGGGCTGGATTCGTTGTAGGCATAGAATTCCGTGCCGTAGCCAGGATACTCCAAGCGAAGTTCTTCCCCTCCGTCGAAATCGTTGGTCAGGATGTGGAAAGCGGCGACGTGGGTGGACACGATGTTGTCGTCGTCATCAAAACTGATCATCAGCGGCTTTCGCTCCTCGGCAGCGGCGTTGAAGTGGCCCTGCATGCCGCTCATCCACTTGTCTTCCAACCGCTTGAGGCTGGCTTCCTGCTCACCCGAGAGGCCCTTGTCGATCCCAAGCATGCCGCGCAGTTCCCCCGATTGAAGGTCTTCCTTGAATTGTTCGACCAACCCAGCGTTGTAGTGGTGGTCGTCACGCGTTGGACCAGCCTTCTGTTCCACGTGGTTTGGGTCCGCCCATTCGTAGCCGCACTTGATGCAAGCGAGGTATCCAGACATCGTCGACGGCTGCGCGTCTCCACCGCAGCGTGGGCAATCACCCTCTTCGTCAACGGCGAGATTGTCTGCTGCTTCGCGACGACCGCGGCGGGGATTGAATCCAGCCATGCCCTGCGATGAACCGAGACCGGACTTCAAGGTGTCCATGCCTAGAGGCGAATGGCCTTCCGCCCGTAACGGAGCACGCCGTCCTGTGCGTAGACGCGCCGCACCACAAGCTGGACGTCATCGTCGATGTTCACGTCATTATCATGGCCGTCCGCGTGCAGGAACACGCCTGATGGCCCCTCCTCGAACGAGAGGATCATCGACGTGAGGCCGCCAAGCGCCGGAGCCCGAATGGCAAACTCGGAGGGGCATCCCGCCGCGATGAGACGCGTCCATGAAACCACGCGTGCGGTCATCGACAGGCAAGCACCGTGCTCCGGCAACCCGCCATCGGCAAGCGCCCCACGCGGTGGCCAAACCGGCCCGGCTTGGGCTTGCATGCCCAACCGGGCTTCGAGGCCCAAGTCGTGCACTTGACCGGACACGTAGGCGCCTTGGGAGACGTTCGAGGCGGCCATTTCCGTGGACCAGGCGGTGGTGATGGCATCGTGGGCGTCGGCCTCAATCACGATGCGTAGTCCAACATCAACAGCGACCGCAGCGTCATCGAGGCTCGAGCCGCGGACCAACACCGCCGCGCCGCAGTGGAATCGGTGCGCCACGTGCTTCGCAGCCCCATCCACGATCAGCCAAGGCAGGCTCGCAGCCACAATCGGTCGCTCATCTTCGCTGAGTTCGAGGTCAACAGGACCCTCATGCCCGCGCTGCCGCCAAGCTTCGAGGGCATCGATGAGCATCGTGAGATCATCGGCATCCGGGCCGTGCACACGGCGGTCACCGACATGGAACACGGAGGCGACGACGACCCCGTCATCGATGCTGCCTGCAGCGTTTCCCGCCACGCTGGCGTCGAGGATCATTCAACCGACCTCCCAAAGACGTGAACCGCACAGGTGGCGCCTGAGCCGCCGACGTTGTGCGTGAGACCGACCTCGGCATCACGGACTTGACGCGGACCGGCGTCGCCACGCAATTGCTTGAACACCTCGACCGCTTGTCCTGCTCCGGTTGCACCCAGCGGGTGCCCCTTGGCCTTCAATCCGCCAGAGCCATTCACCGTGGTCCGGCCTTCGTTGCGTCGGCCTTCACCGTCGCGAGCGAAAACGCCGCCTTGACCGCGTTCGGTCAGTCCGAGGTCTTCGGTGGCCAACAATTCCGCGACGGTAAAGCAATCGTGCACCTCGACGAGGTCAAGATCTGAAGCGGTGATTCCGGACTGAGCATAGGCCTGGGAAGCAGCCGAACGGGTAGCAGCCAGGGTCGTGAGGCTGGGCCTGTCGTGCAGGGCGAGATGGTCGGAGGCCGCTCCACTGCCACGCATCCACACCGGTGTGTCCGTCAATTTGCGGGCCACATCCGCCGAAGCCAAAACTACGGCTGCGGCACCGTCCGAGGTCGGGCAACAATCGTACAGGGTCAAGGGATCGGCGATGACCATGCCGCTCGCGGCCTTCTCAAAGGAGACATCCTTGCGCAAATGGGCATCTGGATTATCCAAGGCATGGGCGTGATTCTTGACGCTGATGTGCACCAAGTCGTCGTGGGTTGAACCGTGTTCATGCATGTGCCGTCGCGCCATGAGGGCGTAGGTGCCTGGGAAGGTCAGGCCCGCCAGGCGTTCCCATTCGGTGTCCCCGGACACGCCGAGCCAGTACCGCTTCCGCTCCGGCGTGAGGTCGTTCATCTTCTCCACGCCGCCAACCACGACCACATCAGCGCGACCGCTGGCGATCGCCGCCCATCCATCGCGCAAGGCGAAGCCCGAGGACGCGCATGCGTTCTCGATGCGACGGGCTGGGACGCCCGCCATTCCGGCGTGCTCTGCAAGGTAGGCCGCCGTGTTCCCAAGTTGTCCGCCCCCGAACGCGGTGGATCCGAGAAAGACCTCGTCCACCGATGCGGGGGCAAGGTCACCGTCAATCGACGCAAAACATGAGCGAACCGCATCGGCCCACATGTCCTTCATGGCGGCTGGGTGCGTGCCGTAGGGCGTTTGCCCTGCACCGACCATGGCAACGTCGACCATGCGTGTCCATCCACCCCCGGCACTTGACCATCACGGTAGGTGATGCCGATGATGCTATGAACCACGCGCGGAGGCGGGACATCATGCTGCGACAGTGTCGACTCCGATCCTGCTCAATGAACAACGGTTTCTTCACCGGGACCAACTGCGAGGTGTGCAACGACGAAGGCAAATTCATCATGAGCGACCGGGAAGCCAACTCCGTTGGCCGAATCCTCGCTCTTGTGTTGCGTCACGCACCAGAGAAGTTCAACGTGGACATGGACATCAACGGCTGGGTCGAAACCCGTGAACTGTCCAAGGCCATCGCCGACAGCCGCCGCCACCTGCACTGGGTGCGCGCATGGCACTTCGAAGCCATCGCCAACGCCGATGAAAAAGGGCGCTGGCAGGTCGAGAACGAAATGATCCGTGCGACCTACGGTCACTCCATCGAGATTGAACTCGATTTGCCCACCGATGACATCCCAGAAGCCCTCTATTGGCCCTGTGAAGCGAGCGAGGTTGAATCCCTGCTCAAGTTCGGAATCTTGTCGGGCGACCGCAAGCACATCCACTTGTCGCGCACCATCGCCAACGCCCTCGAGGCCGGACACGTGCGCATCGGGCGCCCCTCAATCATCGAGGTGGACACCATTCGCGCCATCGCTGACGGCCACACCATCTACCGTGCTGGAACGACCGTGTTCCTGACCGACGAGGTCCCACCCGCAGCCCTCTATCCCGTCGGCGAAGACGACCCCATCGTCCAGGAAACCTTCGCCCGCTGGGACGAAGAAGAGTGATCACCGCGCGCCACAGGCTGGGCAGAAATCCAGCTCAGGGTCGAGCATGGCACCGCACGTCTCGCAGACGCCAGACGCCAACGTGGACATGGTTTCACGGACCTCGGATTCAACGGTGCGTTGTTGAGGGCGTACGGCCTTGGTCGGGTCCAAGCCCAAGCGAACGCGCTCGCTGTACGCGGCCTGGAAGCGCATCGCCTCTTGGAGGGACGCCTCCAGTTGCCGGCGGCGTTGCTCACGCTCAACGGCGTCGGCAATGGACGCCGTGGCTTCGAGTTCAGCCTGCAGATGACGCATGAACACGTCCACCGATGCCTCATCGCCCATGGTTGGTCTGTGAGTGCGGTCTGTCTTGAATCCTCGCGAGGCACCCTCATGAAGCGGCGCGGCGTGGACCCACCATGCCCCCCGTCGTTGTGGTGAAGCTCGGGGGCGGTCTCATCACAGAAAAAGCGAGGATGACCACCGTTCATGCGGATCGATTGAACCGCTTGGCCAGAGAAATTGCAGCTGCGGCGCGGCAGGGTGTCCGGGTGCTGGTTGTGCATGGTGCAGGCTCCTTCGGCCACCTCCGAGCCAAAGCCTGGCGCCTTGCGGACGGCCGATCGGACGCACAAGGAAACGACGGCTGCGCAGACCAAGACGAGGCCGTCGAACGCGTGCGCGAGGACATGATGCGGCTTGCCGAGCACGTGACGCAAGCGCTGCATGACGCTGGCCTTGCGACCAGCATGCACCCCCCACACCGTTGGGCCGTTGGGTTGGGAACGAAGTTCGTCGGTGACCTTCAACCACTTCAGCCGGGCGACGTGACCCCCGTCACGTGGGGTGATGTGGTGCCCGTCGAGGGGCCCGCAGCATTTGGCATCCTGTCTGGGGACGATCTCGTGCACCGGTGCGCGGTTGAATTGCCCAACGTTTTGCGCGTGGTGTTTGCGATGGGCGGGGCCGATGGCGTGCTCAGGAAACCACCGCATGAGGCCACGGAAGAGGATTTGATCGAGGTCTGGCACGACGGCGCTGAATTCGTGGGCGTTCACGCTGCGGACATGGACGTGACCGGAGGCATTGGCCTCAAGGTTCAGCGGGCTCGAAGCATCGCACAGCACGGCATCGAGACCTGGTTCGTGAACGGCGAAGTCGAAGGCCGCCTTGAGGCGGCCATGCTGGGGCGCCCCGTGCGAGGAACGCGCTTTCCATCCGCGCAGAAGGGATGAAGTGTCGCAGGCCACACCGGTTGTCCATGGCTTCCGCCATGAGGACCGATGTCGCTGAAGCCGACGCCGAGGCACTCGACGGTTTTGACCCGGAGCAGGTCGACATGATGGCAGAAGCCGTCATCCTCGTGGACGAAATGGACCGGCCGCTTGGGCGGGCCTCCAAGGTCAACGCGCACCGTGGCGCAGGGGCTTACCACCGGGCGTTTTCCGTGATGCTGTTCGACCAAAACGGCAGGCTGCTGTTGCAGCGCCGTGCCGACGACAAAATCACCTTCCCGGGAATCTGGGCCAACACCTGTTGCTCCCATCCGCTCGATGTCCCCGAAGAACGCGAAGAGACGGACGGGTTGGGCGTTCGTAGGGCCGCCGTTCGAAAGCTGAAGCAAGAGTTGGGCATTGAATCGGTGTCGGTGGACGACCTGACGTACGTCGGTCGTTTCCGGTACCAAGCGCGCCAAGACGAGACTTGGATTGAGCGTGAGGTCGACCACCTGCTGGTGGGCCGGGTCGAGAACCTCGAAGTGAGCCCGAACCCCAACGAAGTGGCCGAGGTCCGATGGGTCAGTCAAGACGACATGGAAGCCATGCTGATTGAAGAGGATCCGGAACACCCCGTTGCGCCATGGTTCCGCTGCATCGCAGCACGTCTGATGGACGATGCGTGGTGGAATGCGGAAACCAAGGAGGACCATCAAGCCCTCTTCGACGAGCACATCCACGACCTCGGGGACGTCAGCCACATGCTCCCCGGCGCAGTCGGAGCGGACCTCCGCACCTCGGTGTTGGAAGTGCTGCCCCTAATCGAATCCCGCATCGCATCCCGTCTGACCGCCTCCCGTCATCCGCGCTTGGGTCAAGCCATGATGCACCTGATCGAGGGAGGCGGCAAGCGCATGCGCGCGTCCTTGCCGTGGCTCGTGGC
>CEUM01028643.1_pt1 | contig 48229 bp, 43 predicted proteins | sample 356421 | NCBI WGS metagenome assembly CEUM01 (sample SAMEA2622716, study PRJEB7988) | marine metagenome | biome: marine biome (ENVO:00000447); feature: surface water layer (ENVO:00002042); material: "saline water (ENVO:00002010), including plankton (ENVO:xxxxxxxx)" | depth 5 m
TCTGAGACATCCGAAGGTCGCGGGTTCAAGCCCCGCTCCCGGCACCTGTAACATTGAGCATTGTCTCTTGACTTCGCAGATTTCGTAAACAAACAAAATGTGGGTGAATTTAGTTAGATTTCAAACAAGCAAATATAATTGAATAAATCGGGTTTATGATAGGTCGATTGTATGAAGAGAATTTTTGACGGTATGACTAGTTTCAGTACGGAGAGGCCAAAAACGACAATTGCAATCATATTGGTATTCATCTTTTCATTAACACCTAATGCTATGTTCATCAATTTCGACAACAGTGAGGATGCTTTCTTCCCCGATAATGAGACTGTCAGATTGCTGAATGAGGTCGAGGATGAATATCAAGCCTCAATTGACTTCATCCGATTCATCGACGATATCGATTCAGGAGACTTGTACGAAGAATCTACGTGGGAGCAACTCGCTACATTAGAAGCGATTTTGTTGGAAAATCAGGACTTGCAGGAGTATCAATATCCTCTGTTCGGAATACAGCCTAACAGCGGGATGGCAAGTGCTGCAATTCAGTGGCATAGTCTACAAGATCCATTAACGGCAGAATCTTGGATTTCTGGATTACAATCAGCAATTGATGCAGTTGCATCTTCGGACAATGAGAGCCTAGCTGGCACTCTTGCTAACTTGAGCACAGTTAGTGCAAGCATTCCAAGCCCAAGTTTGGTAAGTGCTGCCGATTTGAGGAATTGGCAACCAGAAGACCCTAACTTGTGGCTCGAAAGAATAGATGAAGGGGCAAATATAACATCAATATTGTCAGATTTATCCACTGATCTAACCAATCTAATTCAGGGCCCAAACAGCAGTGAAATTGCAATTGTAACTGGACCAATCTCTGGGAAGATTGGAATGTTAATGGGTATGCAATCTATTGATTATCGCTCAATGATGATTTCCAATTTACCGGCTGAGGATTCTGTCGATCCATGGGGCTCTGATGGCCCAGTACTGACTACTTTCGTAGTAGTAACCGAGCCAGGTGAGCACGGAGTTGAAGTTATTGGAGATGTACAAGAAAAGGTTAGTGAATGGGCAGAAGAATTAGCTACACAAGCGAAATCTGAAACGGGTGATTCGGAAATTTCTGTGTTCTCTTTCTCTCAATTTGCAACTGGACAAAACGCAAACCTCGGCAAAGAATTGGGAATTCTAAACTCCCTCTGTCTTCTGCTTCTTGGCTTCATATTATGGACCAAGTTCCGAAGTAAGCGGGATACTGCAAATGTATTGGTATTGACTGTGTTTGCAATCTTAGCGACATACGGAATGGCTGGTTTGCTCACAGTTTTAGGTGTGAAAATGGTATTCAATGCAGCGATGAACTCAATCCCAATTTTACTGTTGGCAATCGGTGTTGACTATGGTTTGCACGTAGTGGCCAGAATCAGGGAGGAGTTGCAAGACAAAGAGAAGGCAGACCCACAGGGAAGAGAAACCCTGAGAGATTTTTCAATCGAGGCTAGAAGAATCGCTATCCGCAAAGGAACTATTCTCACTTCTGCAGCATTGATGGTTGCTATCTTTACCGACATGGTTGGTTTCCTATCGTTCAGATTCTCTTCTCAGCAATTTTTGGTCTCGTTTGGTACCGTAATCGCAATCGGATTGTTCTTCATCTATCTGTTGAGTATTACTGCATTACCGGCATTAATGATGATTATACCGCCAAAGAAACTGCCTTTGCAAAAGTCAGGCAAGAATGACATTGGCCCGGTGTCTTCATGGATTGGTTCACTGGTCAATGTGCCACAAAAAGTGATAGTCGTTACAATTTTGATATCGGTCCCAATGTTCCTCGGTTTCCAACAATTAGAGGTAGGATTCGATACCCGAGACAATTTCGATGATTCGGTTCCAGTCGTACAAGATTTCTTACTGATCGCTGATGAATTCCGGAGTAGTCCCTCGCCATTGTATGCAGTATTGGATGGTGATGTAATCTCGCAAGACGGTAGGGCGCTGTATGATAGTGTTGTACTGGAGTTATCAGATAATCCGAAAACGACGGGATTGCCTATTGGAATATGGTCTGTTCTAGAAGATTCACGCACAGCAAATAGCGAACTTGATGCCTTGATGAGTGGATTGGGTGATGATGAATCATCTTGGGCTGCTCTTGAGACTTGGTTGTTAACAGAAGATGGAAGAAATATTTCTTCAGGCAATCTTAATTCAGACGCTTCACAAACTGTGATCTCCTTCCAAGCAGCGACTTTGGATTGGCAAGCTACCGCTGATTTTGAGTCCGAACTTTCCGCAAATCTTGCAGAGATTGCTGATGACAGTAGTGGAGATTTCACCGTTCAATTATCTGGACGCTCACTAATTCTAGCACAAGTTACTGCAGATGTTGCTGACTCCGCAGTCATATCAACTGGTACAGTTGCTGCGGTAATTTTACTGATGCTAGTTGGAATAAATACGGTGAGGCAGAAGGATGTTATTCGTGGTGCTGCAAGAGGGTTTGTAACTTGGATTCCATTGATGGTTGTCGTTGTTTGGGTATATGGTATCATGGGACTTACCGGATATCAATTGAATTCACAAACTGTTACGATTGGTGCCCTCACACTCGGATTAGGTGTTGACTATGCAGTACACCTTACGACTAGACTGGAGGAGGAAGTAGAGCATGCACCGAGTGCTGACCCTGTAGTTTGGTCAACAAAATCTGTTGCAACAACCGGTCGGGCCATGTTCGGAGCGGCATTAACCACTGCAGGTGGTTTCTCAGTTCTGAATTTCTCTTCACTTGTACCGCTGCAATTATTCGGTCAGGTATTCGTGGTAGCAATCATTCTAGCATTGGTATCTAGTCTGTTTGTATTACCTGCAATGTACACTCCTTTCCTAAAGCAAGATGCTCAAAAGTACCTTGCAAATACAGAGAGTGAATAATCAGATTGCGCGGTCTTCGAGGAGTTCTAGTGGAATGATTTCCAGTGCCTTGATATTGGTTGCTTCTAAATCAACAGGACATGCTTGCCCGTGATTCAAAGCGTCCAACCAAGTACGTGCACACACACACCAAGAATCTCCCGGTTTTAGACCAGGGAAATTGAAATGCGGAGCCGGTGTCATCAAATCGTTGCCTTTGGATTTTGCAAATTGAAGAAACTCTTCGGTAACAATAGCGCAGACTGTATGCGAGCCTCTATCCATTTCATCGGTATTACAATGACCGTCACGATACCATCCTGTAAGAGGCTTACAGGAACATTCTCCTATGTCGTGTCCCAATACATTCTTTTGAGCGCCCATGATGTGTTGTCAGTAAAATTCTACTTCAAATTATGTATGATTTCATTCATCCTCGTCGGTGCGCCTATTACTGCTGAGCGATTTTTTTAGCAAGAACTCAATGTGTGAATTGAGTGACCTAAACTCATCATCAGCCCATCGCTTGAGGGCTTCGTGGATTTTAGGATCTAATCGCAGTAAAATCTTCTTTTTCTCCATTTCAATCCCATCATCTTGGCATAAAGAAAGTATTCGCAAATATTCCTATTGCCATCACTAAGTATAGAATCATGCAAAACCAGAATGTCTTGGGTGCGAATTCTCTTGTTACCCATCCTTTCCCTTTTGCATGCACGCCTTGATTTACCCAGCAATAACCAACATAAAGCAGAATCATTATTGAGAACACTGAAGTTATGATTAGTCGAATTTCCATTTAATCACCTATAGTCCGCCTTGAGGAGGATTTCCAAAGTCTGGTTGTGACATGTGTGTGGTGGTTGGTTGGCTTCCAGGTTGCTGAGCAATCAATTGATTGTCAGCTGGTGGCATGTACATCATTTGTTTAGGACCATCATCCTTCATTGTAAGGGCCATGATAATTCCAATAATCAGGAATATAATTCCACAGCACAATCCTCCAAAGCCACCGATGAATCCAAGGAATAAAGCGCCGATTTCATCAATGATTTCTTCAGCTAACTTATCATCATAGGTTACCCATACAGGTACATTAGATTCGAAAGTAAGATTGCCTGAATAACACGCTAAACACGCTCTTCCAACCTTAACTAGTCCATCACTTTCTCTGTCCAGAACTTTGTTTAGAGAATTAGAGTCACAATTGCTGACATTGCCGTATGCATCATAATTTCCTTCATAATAGAACTCACCATTTAGGTCTTCATCCCATTCGGTGTTGACTTCAGGAGCGGATAGGACTGTTATTGTCGTCGATTCACAGACATCCCATTCGCCATTTTCATTCGCATCTTCGTAGACTCCCTTGACCCAAAATGTCACGCCTAGGTCTCCATAACCGTCTGTGTCTTCTATGACAATTGTTCCGTTTGTTACATTTTCAAGCTCGTACTTGGTAAATTCTTCTTCAATCTCTGAAACGCTATCCATGCCTATTGCAAAACCAACAATTCCAATTATAGTTAGAACTAATCCTATTACAAGAACTACTTTTGGTGCTGTTCTCATTTCAACCAACCTCACTGGTACAATGTTCCGGTGTTAACGACAGGCGTTGTATCAGTCTCAGAACATAGCACGACTAACAGATTACTAACCATTGTCGCTTTTTTATCCTCGTCTAATTCAATGATTCCTTTGGTAGATAGTTGTTGTAGTGCAAGTTCGACCATGCCGACTGCTCCGTCGACGATCTCACGACGTGCTGCAACGACTGCGCTCGCTTGCTGGCGGCGTAGCATTGCTTGTGCAATTTCTGTAGAATAAGCGAGGTAAGAGATTCTAGCCTCCAATACTTGGATACCGGCTCTTGCTAGACGAGCCTCAACAGATTGTTGCAATTGCTTTGCGATTTCATCTTGGTGACTAGAGAGTGTGATTCCTCCAATATCTTTCTCTTCGATAGCATCGTAGGGGTACTTCGTAGCCATTTCACGCAGGGCTGCTTCGCTTTGAATCTGGACATAATGCCCGTAGTTCTCTACTTCGAACATTGCTTCTGCAGCATCATAGACCCTCCAGACAACAACAGCTGCAATATCGATTGGGTTCGCATTAACGTCGTTAACTTTCAATTTGCTGGATTCGAAGTTGTTGATCTTGAATGAAATCTTTGACTTGCTGTACAGAGGGTTAAAGAAAAATCTGAAACCTTCTGTTTTTAGAGTTGAGACATATCGTCCAAAGAATTGAGTCACTACTGCTTCATTTGGATTCACAATTACGTAAGAATTCCACAATACTAGCCAAATTGGGCCGGTGATTATCAGAAGAAGTGCCCCTGGTCCAGTGGCCAATAACAGTATATTGAATACACTCAGGGATAAGTGGATTAGTAGTCCAATGAATCCATTGATGGTGCTGGCTTCTTTGTCTTTAAATCGGGGCTCAGTTTGTGGCATCACGGCTTGAGTCGGGATACTTACGGCTGCAGGCTGCATGTTTCTTGCCAGAACTGACTCCTACTTTATGATATCTAAGTGATATCACTTTGAAATCATAATTCCTCTGGTTGAGGTTCTTCATTGGGTTCATCGAGTTCTTTCTTGACTTCACCAGTGAAATCAGTAGATTCAGGTTCGTCTCCCCATTTTGAACCAGAAACTTCCTTGCTATCCCCCTTGAAAATTAATGCTGCACCAATTAGGAGCGAGGTAAACCCTCCAATCCATAAGCTAAGAGCAACATAATCTGACCAATGGTCAAAGTTAGTAAAGAATGCAAAGAAGTCTTGATTCGTGACGATTTGAGATTCCATAGATTCCGCAGTTTCATCGTCCAGTTCTGCTGCAGTCTTGATGACGAATACCTCTTGCAAATCAGACATTTCAGGAGGGGTTTTTTGGTCTGTGATGTTTCTAGTATCCAGCCAGAATGTTGATTCCGATTTACCGCCAATAATTGCTCCACTCAACTGTTCGACTTTGATTTCGACATCGCTTCCAAAGAACACTGGTAGTGCGCCGGGGATAGCATCGAGGAGATCTCCGCTGTTGATTAGTTTGGCTTGTATTGATCTTTCCAATGGATCCATAGAAGCAGTACATACGTCTACAGGAATTCCTTTGAGAGTGCTTTCTTTCTCACACTTCACATCAGCAGTTCCGTATCCCGATAAGTCAATTTTGTCGCCATCTCCTGTGATGAATCCGCCAGTGGTTTCACTTTGCAATTCGGCGTTAATCAATCCGTAGGTTGCACTTTCCTTTGACTTGTTTCTCCAACTTACATACTCGCTGTCTCCAACCTGTACGGTTTCTCCCTTGTCACAGGAATCAGCCTCGCCTGTGCAAATCGTGATTTTAGCAGGGTCACCTGTAGATATTCCCCCCTCAACATATGCAGCAGAACCAAAGAATGTTTCATTCGCTTCAAGGCTAGTCCAGCCAGCGGTCATATTTTCAGAATCACCTGTCGCCAAATATGCATTCACAGGGTCATGCCAGCCTAATAGCCAGTTGTCAACAGGTTGTGTGAGATACTTACTGGTCCCAAATGAATCAATTAGGAAGTCGGGAACGAAATTTTTGAACACTACTTCCATCATTAGTAGCCTTGCTGCACCAGCAGCCTCAACATCGATTCCATATATCTCAGCAACTGTTTCATTTGTCCACTCTTTAGCCTCAGTCCTTTCCTCGGTTGAATAATTGATCGGCAAAGTTTTGCCGCTCAACTCACCATAAAGGAACATACTTGCGCCCTTTGCAGTAGTTAGGCCCCAATCACCGTACAGCATTTCAGAACTCTGTTCTTGTGTTAAGTCGATCGGGTCTCCAGCTGGGAAGCCATATGTTCCAGTACCCCACATTCCTCCAATATTGAGTGAGTACTCCATGTACTCATTGTCGATTGGATTTACGGAACCGAATGTTTGGTTGACGAACTGAGATGCAGATATGTAGCCCTCTCCACCAACTAGAATCAGTGGTAGAGTTGCGACGTTATCCATCCAGTCGTTACAAAATTTCTTCAAAACTTGGTGCTGGTATCCAGTTACTCCGTAGGTTTCGACCGCAGTGGTTTGATCCATTTCTAGGAATTCAGTTAATCCGAATGAAGTCCCTGACTCGCTGACTGCCAAAATTCCCATTGGCTCGTCAGTGCCATCACCCATAGTAAGAACATCTGAGGCAACAGCATCATCCATTTCGATACCAAATAGGCGTTCAACTCTTACCGAAAGGTTGACTCCGTCTTCTGAATAATCGGTTAGGTAATCATCATTGCCTGCCCCGTAGTCAAGCATCAATGCACCCATTCCTCCATAAAGTGTCCAATCTCTTGCTAGTGTGATGTTTAGGTCTGTAGGATGTGCGAAATTCCACAATTCTGCACGCTCGAGTGTGACAGATTCTTCAGGATTTTCTTGGATGAATTCTAATGAATCAGGCTCACCCATTGCAGCGTAAACCAGAGGGCCCATGTAATTGACAAGGGATAGGTTCTCTCCGTCAGGACCTACTGCTTCATAGAATGCATAATCTAGATTCAAGGTGGAAACGAAGCTGCTGGATTCATTATCGATGATTCCGTTTCCGTTCAAGTCCCCAATTCGAGCTCCTGTTTCGTTGAAACCTCCCCACTCTTCATCTGGCTCTAGAATGCCATCTCCGTCGTCATTCCAAACTCCATCAACCCAGCGAGGGTCAACTCCGCCTTCGCTCAGGTAAGTCTTAGTGTCATCATCTAGGAATGCGTCGCCATATGCATCATTAAACGCTTCAAACATCCCCTCGAGGAAATAAGATTCAGCAGAATTATGCATCTCAGTATCGATGATGTAGATGTCACCTGGGCCTTCAACAGCGGCTAGATTGGCCATGTGTTCATATTGGATTTCATCCGCAACAGCCTGAGCTGCTGTTACTTGTTTCAAGTGTATTCCAACAACTCCAGATACGAATCCCGTTTTGGTAATGTCCATGACAGCGTTGATTGCGGTTCCAGTGGCTCCAACTACCTGTGGGTTAAACGCGATATTCAATTGGCTAACCTCTGTTGAGCATGGTACTAAGGTATCTTCAGAACATGAATATGATGTCAATTGTTTGTATGTCAATAGCCCATTCTTAATGTCATAATTATCGACTTCCCGCTTGAGAGTGACATCATAAGTTACAGGGCCAATTTTTTCATAAATAGGCTCTGCATTATCCATTATTACCTCGTCGACATTAGTTATGTGCCATGCAAAGAAATCTCTTTGCGAGGTCGATTCAGACCAGTCTTCACTTACTTCAGTACAAAGAGTATTTTCGCAAATATCGTCCTTAACTTTCATCGCAACGGCTTCTTCTACAGCAGCAGGAACTTCGCCGGTTGCATAAGACGCTAATGCCAGATTGAGAGATACCAATATCAGGCCGGTGGCGACCAATATACCATTCACAGGATTAAGACCCATGGCCATCGACATGGAACTCCAGCATTGAACCTTGCGCAGAAAAAAGCGTCTTGGTGTCACTCTGTTCCAGAAATACTTCCATCCGATTCCAAACGATATAATCTGACAGTACTAGTCGCTCCACGCATTGCTTGTGGAGAACCTGAAATTGCCACAATTCTATCTCCAGATTTGATGGTTCCATCTTTAGCAATCTCTCTGATCGCATTCTGCATGGTTTTGGAACCTCTCTCGTGCTCTTTGACGATTACAGATTTTACTCCGGGTAGTAGGTTCATTCTGCGAGCAGCTCGAATACGATCTGTCACAGCAGTCACAACCACGTCTGGCCTGTATCCAGTTACTAGTCGGGGAGCATTACCGTGTTGGGTTGCTACGATTATGTGTTTGGCGCTTGCTGCCCTGGCAAGTTCAACCCCCGAATGAGCGACAGCTCTAGTCGAACGGAACTTGGATAGAACTCCTGGTGTTCCTCCTGAGGAGTCCAGTCCTTCTTCTGTCGCAGTTGCGATTTTTACCATTGTTTCTACTGCCGCAACAGGGTGCTTGCCAGATGCGGTTTCACCAGATAACATGACGGCAGTTCCTCCGTGTCTAATTGCAGTCGATACATCACTGACTTCTGCACGTGTTGGTCTAGGGTTCAGTGTCATTGATTCAAGCATTTGAGTAGCGACAATCACTACCATGCCACGCATCAAACCTGCATCGATAATTTTCTGTTGAGCTAATGGTACTTTTTCCAGAGGTATCTCTACTCCCAAATCTCCCCGAGCAACCATTACTGCATCTGCGACGTCAAGAATAGAGTGCAGATTTTGTAAAGCTGCAGGATGTTCTATTTTGGCAATAATTGGAGTATGTAATCCAGCAGCCTTGACAGCATCTTTTGCGGGACGCAAATCTTCTGCACTTCGTACATAAGATACTGCAATCCAATCAGCACCAGTTTTCAGTGCGTGGTCTAGAGCTAATTTGTCTTTCTCGCCAATAGCCGGTAAATCGATTGTATTGCCTGGTAAGTTGATTCCCTTTCTACTGGTTACCGGTCCTCCATCTTCTACAAGACAGTCGATGAACGAGCCCTTTTCCCCGCCTGTTTTTGTAACTGACAATCTGATTAATCCATCAGCAACTAGGATTGAATCACCCGGTTTTAAATCCGCAGATAGTCCATCATATTCAACAGGAATTTCTTCGCCATCATGTTCCATTTTTCCGCAAAGTAATCTTATCGATTCACCATTATTGAGTGATTTAACTCCATCAAACTCACCCAGACGGAGTTTTGGACCCGGCAAATCAGCCAAGATGCAGGTCTTGCGTTGTTCGGTTTCCATTGAACGGATTCTTTCATACAACTCTGTCTTTTGTTCTGGTTCTCCGTGTGAATAGTTCAGCCGAAATACATCAGCACCGGCATCAAAAATAGACTGTAGAGTTGTAGGGTCCCAAGAAGATGGACCGACAGTGGCCACTACTCTTGTCCTTCTCATGTTTGATTCTCGAGGCTTCAAGTCCTAAAGGACTCCCTATGTATATTATTGAAATCACCGGATTCCGGTGCCATATGCAAGGAATTCGAGGGTACCCATTTTGTTTTGCTGGCCGCCCTTCACCTTGTTCATCACCATTGATGTTTCAACTCTAACATTGATAATTTCACTCCAGCCTTCACCGAGTGCTTGCTCTCTCAGGCGCTGCATAGCTTCGGCTCTTCCATAAGCTAGGACTTTGTCATAGGATTGAATTTGTCCACCGAAAATAGATTTGATTGAGCCTAGGAACAGCTGCCACCATGATGGTGATACAGTGATGTTTGTCATCACTAAACCGCATTGTGAAATTTTTTCTAGACTTATTGGCGTGGATAAAGTGTGTATGTTGTCGCCTCCAACAATTCCTGCCACTTTTTGTTCTCTAGCGAGTAATTTTTTCTGGCGACCAGATTCATGAATCCATCCAAAAAGCATGGAGTAAATGAATGCAAGTGGGAAGAATAGAACAAATACTGCTACTAATACAAAAATGATCAGCAGGGGTATTGATTCTGCGGTAATGTCGTACATGTGATCACTCTTGTTGGACAGTGACAGCAGTTCCGTATGCGAACAATTCTGCAGCACCACCTGCTACGCTACTGGTTGCAAATCTGACATTGACAACTGCGTTAGCGCCTCGTTGTGCAGCATCCATCATCATTCGACCCAGTGCTTCAGTACGTGCTTCCATCAATAGTTCAGTGTAAGCCTTTAGCTCTCCACCTACAATGTTTTTCAAGCCTGCTAGGATATCTTTACCAATGTGCTTCGCCCTTACTGTAGAGCCGGTTGCAACTCCTAGTGACTTAGTAATCTTGAAACCGGGAATGGTTTCAGTGTTGGATGTCATTATCTCCATGGTCTACCGTTTCAATATATGGTGTATCAACCTTTACATGGAAACCACTCTCAGGTAAATCGTTCAGATTGTGATACATGTTATGCAGAACAATAGCCAACGCAATGTAAAGTATCCCACACATGCTCGATGTAAAAATGGAGGTTTTGGCAATCCAAGCATAATCTCCTCCTCCGGGTACGCTTTCCATGAAATTGGCAACAATTTCGGAAGAAATGTATGCTTTCCACACTTCTCCAATTATCGATATCGCCCCGAAAGCTAATCCAAAGTGTAACATCTTTTCATTTTGAGTCCAAAACATGGCGATTGTTGGTATGCCGATTAGTATTGTCAGGACTGCGAAAATCTGCGAAATCTCAGTGACGTAAGATTCCTCTAAATCATCCATCATTTCCATATAACTCTGGTAATCATCCCACTCCCTCAAAGAATTGTTGTAGTTTCTTTGTTCTTCTTCAGTCCCATTTTCGGGATAAGAACCGGGATCAAGTGGCTCATTTCCAAATGTGTAGTGATTGATTCCATTGATTCCAAATATTTCGAGATAGAAGAAGTTGGCTACTGTTAGCAATAGCATAAATCCCAGAAATATTGCGAATGCCCTTGCCCACCAAGGACTGTGGTCATTTATCGAATTGATGTCCATTGCGATCACAAAATTGGTTGATTCCTTAACCATTCTAAATCTGAGATGTATAATTGACGTATATCATCAAGCCCGAGCACTAACATTGCCAATCTCTCAAGTCCCATCCCCCATGCACAAACAGGGTCTTTGATTCCAAGAGGTTCCGTGACTTCAGGCCTGAAAATTCCAGCACCTCCAAGTTCCAACCACTTTCCTCGCCACTTTACTTCAACTTCGAGTGAAGGTTCTGTGTAAGGGAAGTAGGCAGGCCTTACTCTAACTTCAGGGTAGCCCATTTTCTCGTAGAATGTTTTGAGTGTGGTAACGAGCATCCCCAAGTTGGCACCAGGTTCCATGATTATTCCTTCAATCTGATGGAATTCTGGTAGATGGGTTTTGTCAATACTTTCCTTTCTGAATACTCTATCGATTGCGAAAACTCGACATGAATCTTCAGGATTTTCAGCCAGATACTGTATTGTGTTGACAGTGGTGTGAGTGCGCAACAATCCCTTCTGGGATATTTCAGGGTCGAACTCTCCACCCCAACCAGTTGATTCGGTATCGCCCCCATGCTCATGAATTGCTTTCCAGTCTGCTAATAATTTCTTATCCAATTCGATTTGTCTAGGATTGTCGAGATAAAATGTGTCTTGCATTTCTCTAGCAGGATGGTCTTGAGGGATGAATAGAGAATCCATGTTCCATCCAGCGGTTTGAACATAATCATCCACTAATTCTGAGAACCCCATCTCGAGGAAAATTGAGCGGATCCTCTCGATAAGAGCTTGCATAGGGTGGCTTCTTCCAGACCTAGGCATCGATGCTTCAAGTGATACATCATATGGTCTAAACTCAGCATTTTTCCACTCATCACTCTGCAATAATTCAGGAGTAATGTCAGCAATTTTTGTGACTTCTTCAAGTTGTGAATCTGGAACCTGCACCCCACTGGAGGTTATCTTCCAAGTTCTGGTAACTGCTTCTACGATTTCTATGAGATTCTTTCGTCCCTTGAAGTGTTCAAGGAGTGGGCTTTCCATTGTTGGAGATTGAATAAAATTCTCTCTTTCAGCGATTTTTTTAGACACATCCTCGGGGTCCTCACAGGAAAATTTCCCTCCTTCAAGTTTCACGCCGAGGCCTTTGAGTAATCCGATTCCGGGACCCGCCTCATGTCTCTCAAAATTAGCAGACAAATCTTTCATGCTAGCATCTTTATTCGACTTGATATAATTCCATAGTCTTGATTCAAGTAATCCTTGCTCAACTGCATTTTGCCCTTCACTACCAAGTATTACATCAGTTACACTAGTTTCACTTATCTTGACATAACCGTGATTTGCGAGGCCATGTCCTGCAGCAACAGCAATTGCCTGGTCATCCCAATTACATGCCTCGAGAACTTCTTCTAAGTTCCATAATCCATCTCTCTGCTGCATGGCGCGAAGCATTCTCCTCTCGGGATTAGTGAACTCCGCCATGTTACTCCCTGACGCGATTAGGTCTTGAATACCTTGGCGAATTGAATATGATATCCATTTATTCTGTCTAATTTTTCTTTATTCAAAATAGAAATGCAGCACTGCTCTGTGAAAAGTAAGGAGCCAACGGAGGGACTCGAACCCCCGACCGTCGGATTACAAATCCGAAGCACTACCAGCTATGCTACGTTGGCGCCGAACCACCCGAGAAGAAGTCCCTTGATGAATGCGTCGGCAGTACAATAGCCTCAAACTGGCTGGGAGATGTATGGCTGGAGAGAATTTCCTCAATGCGGCAGGCATTGGAAAACATGGAAATGACACGATTTTCAGCTGGTGGGCTAAGTTCCAAGAGGCTAAGGCAGAAGGCAAGCCTGCGGTGAATGGGACTATCGGCGCCTTATTGGAAAACGATGGTAGTCTCGCAATTAACAAGGTTGTAGATGCCGCAGTAAGAAATGCTCCGGAGCAGGAGATCTCTGCCTACGCTCCTCTTGCTGGCTTGCCTTCATTCCTTGATTTGACCAAGACTCTAGCATTTGGTGATGCCCGCACACAATTAGAAGAATTAGGATTCAATTTTGCTTCAACCGCTAGCCCAGGAGGCAGCGGTGCGTTATTCTTAGCAGCAAATAATTTCCTTAGCGCTGGTCAATCTGCTCTGTTAAGAGATAGACACTGGGGGCCATACAAAGGCTTCCTCCAAAATAACGCTCTTGACTTTGAGACTTGGCCTTTACTCCCTCCTAATGGCAGTGAAGCTCACCCTTATTTTGCAAGAGATGAATTTGATCAGAAGTTGAAACAATTGTGTTCTTCACAGGACAAAATCATGGTTTGGCTGAACGACCCTGCTCACAATCCTACTGGTTTGTCAATGACTCCTGAAGGGAGATTTGCATGCTTGGAATCATTTGTTGATTCAGCACTAAACAATCCAGATGTGGGTCACACTTTGCTTCTTGATTCAGCATACAGCTTGTATGCAGACGAAACTCATGCGTGGGCTGATACAATCCTAGAATCGATTGAAAATGGGATGATGTGGCCTGAAAACTTGTTGATATGCGTTGCAATATCTCTTTCAAAGTCTCATACAATTTACGGCTTGAGAACAGGTGCATTGGTTAGCATGCACCCCGAAAAAGAAGTTACAGACCGAATGGACACAGTCATGTGTGTAACAGCAAGGCAAACGTGGAGTGCAACTCCTAGGGTCTCACAATATTGCGTCAGCGAAATGCACTCCTCTGAAGAAGGTGGCAAAGCATGGGCAGAAGAGAGAGACCGTCTGAAGCAGTTGTTGGACGACAGAAGAAACGCACTAATTTCAGAATGTGAAAAGTTAGGAGTTCCTCTAAATCCTACAATGGACGGATTTTTTGCATGGTTAGAGTCTGACAATCCTAGCGAGATTGCTCACAAGTGTGCTGAGAATGGAGTATTCCTTGTACCTCTAACTGGTGGAGTCAGAATTGGCCTGTGTGCATTACCCTTGGATGATGTTCCAAAAGTTGCAGAAGCATTGAGTATGGCTCTGAGTTGATACCATGAAAAACCGCAGAGAAAACTTCCTTCTCTCTGGAATAGTATTGATTGTATTCGGAGCATTATTTTCTCTTGGTGTCAACATTGCTATGGGCGGTGTAGTAGGTATCAGTGGGATAATCTGTTTCATCATTGGAATGTCTATTCCAAGTCAAATGGGAATGAGCCCTGAAGCTGTTTCAGATTGGAAACCTTCGATGGAAAGACTACCTGATGCTGGCAGATTCATGTACAGAGTGGATGTAACTATGGATGAGCCAATCAAGTCAACCATCCTTTGCGGACCTTGCGGTAACCTAGAGACGATTGACGGTCCAAGACCTTCTGAGTATATTTGTCCTGCATGCAGCAAATTGCTGTGGTCCAATGAAGAAGAATGATTCTGTGATAACGCAATCCTCATCACCATCATTCATTTGGATTAAATCATGCCTGCAGCCAGACTGGATGGTAAATCCTGTGCAGCCGACCTCGAAGAGAGGTTGAAATCTCGAATTGCAAATTGCAAAGTTCAGCCACATTTGGCAGTAGTAATCGTGGGTGACGACCCTGCATCACATGTGTATGTTAGAAACAAAATTCGTTCTTGCGAAAGGTTGGGAATCAAATCCACTCACATCGAAATGCCTGCGGATTCATCGCAGGAAGAAGTTGAAAAGACAATAATTTCCTTGAATCAAGATGATTCATTGCACGGAATTCTAATTCAGTCTCCGCTACCTTCGCATATGGATGAAGAATCTCTAACAGATTTGATCAACCCTAGTAAAGATGTAGATGGATTCCATCCCGAAAACCTTGGAAGAATTGTTCAAGGACGTCTTGATGGAATGATTCCTTGCACACCTGCTGGTGTGATGGAAATGCTGCGTTGGGCTGATGTAGAAATGACCGGTAAAAAAGCGGTTGTAATTGGACGCTCTTTCAATGTAGGAATGCCACAGGCTTTGCTATTGGCTTCACGTGGCGCTGACGCTACTGTAACTATTGTTCATTCAAGAACGGTTGATGCAAAGGCCGAATGTTTGTCTGCTGACATCGTTATTGCAGCGGTGGGAAGGCCTGAGATGGTCAAGAAAGACTGGATTAAACCGGGCGCTGTTGTCGTCGATGTAGGGATCAATCGCGTAGATGACTCGACCAGAGAAAGGGGCTGGAGGCTGGCAGGAGATGTTCATCCCGATGTCGAAGAAGTCGCATCACTACTTTCGCCGGTACCAGGCGGAGTTGGTCCTATGACCGTTGCAATGTTAATGGCAAATACAGTCACATCCGCAGAAGCCCAACATTCTTGAGTTACGCCCTCCAGAGAATATCATGGACCCGAGGCACCCCAACATCGCGTTTGCCGCGAATACGGCTGCCTTGATCGCATTTGTTGCATTGTTGTTCTCACTGTTTCTTCCTATTGGAACTCCTAGAGGGTGGGGGAATATCGAAACCGGATTGCTGGTTTTTGTTCCCTTGAGTTTAGCACTGTCTTGGTGGGCACGAAGAGAACATGATGTTCCTGTAGTACATGCCCATGGTTCTTCTGCAGCGCAGTATGAGGAGATGGAAGGTCTTCCAACCATGGTAAGTCTCGATGCGGCTCAAGATTCAGTAAATCCGAACACTGCAGCAGTAATTGAATCCATTATCGGCTCTCAAGTGACACAAGATGAATCAGCAGTTGACAACGCAATCAATGCACTATCCAAAGGACAAATCGGTCAATCATCGGCCGCTGCTATTTCCAACAATGAAGTTGATAGCGCTAAAGTCAATGTCGATAAGTTTGATTCAAGAGGATTTCAAATCGATGGCATTGAATCCATTCCCTTGCCAGAGGTCCCAACTTTAGAACTTCCAGACGTGCCTGTAATGGCAGATTTACCTGAAATGCCAGACCTTGATGATTTATTGAATGAGGATGAAGCATCTGCGGCTCCTCCACCATTGGATTTGCCCGAATTACCAGATTTCTGAGGTTTTACTATGTGGACCGAAAGTGTCGATTTGCATTGCCATTCATGGCATAGTGATGGATTGTTTTCACCCACGGAAATGGCAGAAAGGGCATTTGATTCAGGTGTCAAGGTTTGGTCATTAACCGACCATGATACAGACACAGGCTGGGCTGAAGCTAGCGATGCCTGTCAAAAATTGGGGATGCGATTTATTCCCGGTGTAGAAATTACTTGCGAAGTTGAACTACAAAGTTCGACGAAGAATCCTTCATCATGGCACCTTCTCGCTTATTTCCCTGAGGGTGCGTCCAAAGAGTTCAGTGATTGGCTATTGAGTCTGAAAGATGCGAGGATACCTCGTATGAAATTGATGTTAGAAGCACTTGCTGAAAACGGTCATGTTATCCCAATAGAAGATGTTGAAAAATTCGCAGAGGATTCTCTTGGCAGACCACATCTGGCTAGAGCAATGGTAGAGCATGGAATTGTTGAATCTGTTTCAGAAGCATTTGAAAAATGGATTGGTAACGACGGTCCTGCATTTAGAGAAAGGCCTCTTCCTACCGTTTCTGAAGCGGTTAATATGGTACATCAATCAGGAGGCCTGACTTCCTTAGCCCATCCTTATTATTACGGAATTGAGGTTGATATTCTAGTACCTGCCTTGCTGAAACTCGGAGTAGATTGTATCGAAGCAGTGCATAACTCACATCCTGATTCTTATCGTTTGGAATTGATGCAGCAAGGCTTACCAATTACTGTTGGAGGTGACTCACACGGTACTGAAAACCGTCCTTCACCGGGTAAGATTTGTGTTCCAATCAAACACTTGCATCCTTGCTTTCACCCGTGATTTTATTCCAAATCAAAGCGGCTTCGAATAGAAGGATTATCGGAAGAGACACTAGGAATAATGACAGCGGGTCTGGCGGAGAGAACGCTGCTCCTAAAACGAAAGTGATGAACCAAATGTGGCGCCGATAAGCCAGCAATGTTGCCCTGTCGACCGCACCAGTTTGCAGTGATAATGTTGTGATTAGAGGGGCTTGGAATCCAATTACACAGGCTAAACAAAGGCTGATTATGAATCCAATAAACGATGATAATCGCCATTCAGTGGATAGCCCAGCAGATTGAGCATCAGTAGCCAAATAGTCCAGCAGCATTGGTGTGAGAAGGTACCATGAGTAAATTATGCCAATAACTGCTAGAATAGTTGCAGTAACCACGGCAACGATGACGCTCAAAGTAGGCCTGGGGCTCTTTTTTGCAAGACCACTTTTCCATGCTCCATCAATAATTAGCGCTAGGACGGCTAATCCTGCACCTAACCATGCTCCAACTCTTACTTGCAACATGATAAATTCAACAGGAGTCAATATGATTATGTTAACGTCTGAAGGCACCAATCCTGCTCCTAAGAGCCAGTCAACAACTCTGTGTGAGAGAGGTATTCCTATTGCAATGCCGATGATAAATAGGGCAACGATGAGTTTCAATCGACTTCTGATATGCTCTGAAACTTGTTTGAACAAATTTCTGATCTCGGGGTCGATACTAAATTCGTCACTCATTCATTCTTCCTCCCACAAATGGGAAGGAGTTGAATCGATGAAAGAACGGCCAGCTTGCTTCAACCTCTTCAAACGGTGAATAACGAATCCAGTCATCCACATTGATGGCAGAGATAGTGCTACAGCTTTCCACATTTGATCATCGCCATAGTCGTTGATTATTCTAACCTCAATCACATCATCAAGTTCCTCAGCACTATTGTGTAGAATGATTAGATGCCATAATTTAGCATCGGTAACTGTAACATTCATTGTTTTTCCAGGCTCAACAAAATACACCGTCTGTTTCTTTTCTATCTCAGACCAATTGATTACTCCTTGATCCATCGCAGTTACCGATTCTTCAACCCAAAGGATGGAGAATTGAAGAGTTAGCGATTCATCAAGATTGGTTATCGAAGTCGTAACTTCATCTCCGTAGGATAATGGTGTTAGAATCTCATAGGTGGAATCTCCTCCACCCAGTCTCATCGATACTCTGTCGTCGATGTTATTCTCTTGGTAAGAGACAGCTGAAAGAACTAGGAAGAGTAGTATTAGGGTAGCAGCACCTTCCCAGAAGGTATGATTGACAACTTTCTTTTTCGTAACCCCTTCGAACATTCCTCCGTGGTCATTACGCATTCTGGGTTGCAGGTGATGGATGAATAGTGCACCAATTCCCCCAACAAGCATACCTAGCGGGATGTCAACAAGCCAGTGTATTCCTAGATAGGCAATAGTGAATACGAAAAGTATGGTGTTTACTACGATGAAGAGGTGATATGGCCAGTGTGTCCAATCACGCATTTTGATTCCTTTCTCTTTGCAGTGCAGCCAGTTTAGGAGAATTATTCCGAATGGAATAGCTACGTGTAAAGATGGAACTGCGTTGTCTAATGGGTCGTGTGTTGCATAGAACACGGTGTACCAACCATCGTGATACAGAAGTGCTTTCATTCCAGGTATCCACGATGATGTGACTTCCACATTCAGGAATAGGTAGTATGGAACTGCTAAGGCGTAAATCAGAAGATAATTGAGAGTGACCTTGTCGGTCATGTCTCTTTCGCCAACGTATGCGAAATAGACTGTAGTAATGTAAATTAAGAATAGGTAGATGAAGAGGTAATGGAAATTCAAGAACTCTGTTAGCCATGCGTTCTCAAAAGTCTGCTGAACCCACAGGGTGATTTCACCCTCGAATGAGTAAATCCAGTCAGTCCAGTTTCCTGTTTTGATTTTAATCGGCTCATTTAGGTCATCAGTCAAGGCTTTCCATCTAATGATGAAAAGGTAACCAAGTGCGTGAAGATAGTACCTTTTCTCATGAATAACCTGGAATGCAGTGTTCAAAGGAGTCCTTGTGTGTTCACGGCCAAGGGTGAACACCCAACAGATGAGAGGAGTTAGGATTAGGATTAATCCCATCATCACCCAGTAAGGACTCATTGCTTCACCGCCCATAGCCTATGGCTATGAGTATTTTCACTCCGCAGCGCTAGAACGGTTTCTTTCATCCTCTGCTTTTGCTACGGCGATACCATCTTCGACATCGACCTTTCTCAGTAGCAATGCACCGGCTACAATCAGTAGAGAGATAGCGAAAATACCGACTCTTGAATCGAACCAGACAGTCATCAATGCATAGATTAGTGGGCCAAGTAATGCCGCAACCTTTCCGAAGAACCCGAAGAATCCGAAGAACTCAGCCGATCGAGTTTCTGGAACCATCTGTCCGAACATCGAGCGAGCGAGTCCTTGTGAACCGCCTAGCAGAGCTCCTGCGAATGCCCCGAGCAGCAAGAATTGGAAGAACACGGTAACTCCAAGAGGTGCCCAAATCCAGTCTCGAGCTGTGTCGGGAATGAAATCTAGCATTCCGTCTCCAAGGCTGGTCGGATGGTTCTCTCCAACGACCATATCCTCTAGTTCTCCTCCTTCAACACTGTAGGAGAATCTTGAGTCATCCATAGATGCCTTGAATGCGGCCATAGTTGATTCATTTAGATTAACTTGCATTGAGATTGGTGCTCCATCATCATCAAATGCCCATTCGACAGCATAACCCTGTCGCTTAACGTCTTTGTTTTGTTGAACGGGTAGGATTTCTTCATAATCCAGAGCCCACTTTTGTTCATCGTCATCCGGTAATGCTGCGATGTTGTTTACTCCTTCTCGTGCCTCAACAAAATACGCACCCTCATCCGCGTCCCATGTATATTGAATGTCATATTCTTCGTGCTTTTCTAATTCCAAAGGTGCGAAAGATAGTGCTCCGATGATCACTACACACCAGCAAACTAGAGAAAATTGCAGTGCTTTCTTGGTGCCCCATTTGTCTGCTAATTTCGTAAATCCAATCGCAGCGGGAGCCGCAACGAATTGAATGATAACTATCGTCATGATTAGCCCAGTTGTTGTTAATCCAAGAACAACAATTCCGAACACTCCTGCAAGAGCTGTTACAGAGTTGATTCCATCAATGAAACAGAAGTATGCTAGCATGTAGAAGAATAAGGTTCTGAAACTCTTGATGTCCTTTAATGTGGAAATCACTTCTCCCAAAGCCATCTTTGTTGATGCGATTAACCCCATTGGTTCCATCTCGTCTTCAATGTGAGGTTCTGGAACCATTCTGAAAGTCATTTGAGCGAATCCTAGCCACCACAATCCAGAGGATGCCATGACGAAAGGAATGACCCATCCACCATCAAGACTCAAAACCATCCCTAAGTGAACAACAAGTAATATTCCACCGCCGAGGTATCCTGCAGCAAAGGCCTTGTTTGAGATAGAATCCATTTCAGATTCATCACCCATGTGTGGTAGCAGTGCATTGTAAAACACACCTGCTCCATTCAGACCAACATTTGCAATCATGAACATGATTGTCGCCCAAATCCATGCTATTGAAACCCCCAAGTAAGGAGATAGTGCAAGAAGTACACATGAAATTGCACCAACCCAGGTTAGTGTTCGCAACCACCAAATTTTGATCATTCTTCGGTCAGCAATCACTCCAAGGGAAGGTGCACAAATTGCTACAAGCAATGCACCAATCATTACTGCACCGGAAAACATAGCATCTGCTGTCCATTCTGAACCTAGGATTTTCGTTGAGATTCCGTTTGCTTCAGCGAATAGATATGCGAACCATGCCGGGAATACTGCTGTTGTTACCGATGTCTCGAAAGCGCTCTTACCCCAATCATATGCACAATATCCTCGTACGCGTTGGTCTTCTGCCATGCCTCGCACTGAATTTCACCGCTTATGATAGTTGGGCCGGTTTCAATTTCCGGCACATGATTCAATAATGAAATCGTTTCAAGCCAAACCAATGGCGTTTGTTCAGCATCCAGAAAATACGCATGCTTCCTTAGTGAAGGCTATGCAAATTATGGATGGCGTCGAATTCGACTTACGCTTAACAGCAGATGACCAATTAGTGGTTCATCACGACCACACGGTTTCGATTCCAAAAGAAAAATTGGATGGCCGACCAAAAATTGTTGAGGAGTGGAATTTAGCGGAATTAGAAGAAATCGGATTTTGTTCTTTTGAGAAATTGATGGCTGACAAAGAATGGTTAGTGCCTTGGCAAGAACATTCCAAGGTCGCATGTTTGGAAATTAAGAGATGCCTGCCATCCATCGAAAAGGAGCCCACTAAAAGGATGGCCCGAATAATGGAACTTGCTAGTGAAATGGTGGACGATGCTGGTATTCACAATGAGGCGGCGGTGTTCTATGCATTCCATAAGCCGATGAAAAAAGTTGCAAAATTATCAGGCTCTAATCGCCCGTGGTCAAGACTATTGCCAGTTGTACCTAGAACTGGTTCGCACAACAGCAAGAGGATTAGGGCTCTTCCTCAATTCGTAGCTTACTCGTTCAATCGTTTGATGAATGAGCAGAAGAGTTCTGGTGCTCCAATGATGCCTTGTGCGGTTGATTACTTTGAAGGAATCAAACGCTATTTACACCTTGGCAGGCCAGTAGGGCTCAAAGGACGTCAATTGGACAGATTAAGAAAAATTTTGGGAGATTATCCTGTTTATGTGTGGCCAGGACACCCATATATGGAGAGAGACTTATTGGGTGCTGGATTGTCAATACTAACAGATTACCCCGACCCATCAATGGTGTTGCCATGTGGAAGTAGTCGGTGGATGAGACCTGCTACTATGCCTTTGTCTGATGAACAATGGAATGACCTCAGTAAAGGTATTGCGCCAGAAGATGTTGCTCCATGGCACGAGATTAGCGATGAACAATTGGGTTGGAAGGCAGTCAGAATGATTGGTCACCGTGGCTGTGGGAAGACAGCACGACCTGTTATTCAGTCAATGTGACGCAGAGTTTGTTCTTCTGCGATGTATTTTGGTCGGTAAATTGGGATTCCTTTCCCGTTGCGCATTACCGTTCTCTCGTCTACAATCTGTGCACCAATTCCTGCAACTCTTGCCCATCCAAAGAATGTAGTGTAGTATTCAGGGTCCTGCAGTCCAACATAGTTTAGCAAGGTTCCACTTGCGATGTCTACGTTTGCGTTTGGATTGCTGATTTTTGGATTCTCTGAAAGTACCATTGGAGCAATTTGGCGCAGAACTCGAATGATTCTGTAATACTCATCATCTGGGCAGATTTCTTCCCCTAAAGCGAATTGTACAGTGGCTCTTGGATCTTCAGCACGCAGAACAGCATGCCCGAATCCGAATACAGGCCTCTTCGCCTCAAGTTCTCCTCTGACAAATCTCTCAACTTCGGCAGGGTCTGATGTGCCAATGCGCTTAACGAATTCAAAACACGACTGGTTTGCTCTGCCGTGCAGTGGACCGGAAAGAGCATTCATTGCTCCTGCCATTGAAGAGTAGACTGTTGCGTGACCGCTTGCTACAGCTTTGCCTGTGAATGTCGACAAATTACCTCCACCGTGGTCCATGTGGAGGACTAGGTAAGTAGACAGAACTCTGTTCATTACTGCTTTGTCAACATTATCCAAATCAAGAGTGTTAGTGAATCTTCCAACCAAAGGTAGTGTCAAATCATCACTAGGAATGTTCTCTGTTCGACCCTCGCGATATCTGAAAATTAATCCCATTAATCTCGGCATCCTAGCGATAAGATTCATTGCATCTTCTTTCCAATCGTCAACACCACCTAGCATTCCTAATGTGTGAATGCCAATTGAGAGCCAGTCCATTGGATGGCCGTCTCTTGGTAGGGTGGCAAGGACTTCTTCCACGCCGGAAGGAAGCTCGCCTCTGGATTGCAAATCTTCTCTAAACTCTACAGATTGCTCTATGTTTGGTAAATCCTTGTTGAATAGAAGATAAATGATGTCTTCAGGTGACATCATGGCTAGTTCACTAATCGGGTATCCACAATAGTGAACTCCTTCAGTAGGAGTTACGAAGGACGTTCTACAAGTTCCAACTGGAACGCCTCTCATACCAATATTGAGGTGGGCAGTAGTCAATTCCAACAACGACTCTTCATCAGCCAAGAATTCACCACCGGACCTAGGGAAAAGCCACCACGGTATAAGGGCGACGCTGTTTTTCGCAACAAAACACCCTTATGGTGTGTTTTAGAACACCTAGTGTTTTTTACTGAAATTACGCTGAAATAAAAATCTATCATCTGCGTTTTGGGGGCCATTCTCTAAAGCCTCTAGTCGCATCTCTGTCATCGATAATTTTCTTGCGAATTGTGTTGCCATCAATGATGAAAGCCTCCTCTGATTCGAGTCCAGGGCAACTATTCACCGTCTTTTCCCATGAGCGCTGTGAGCGCACATTTTCAGCCCAGAATGGGAATGACCTGCATTGTGCTGGCCGTGACTGGTAGACAGTGCATTTCTTGTCTTCATCGAGATAAATACAGATGTCAGTGTAGGGGTCTGAGTTCAAGATGTATCTGCCATCAAGTGTTTGCCTACAATCCCTCTCAAGCCATTCTTCAACTTCCATTTCATGATGTGAAGCTAATGCTTCGGCATCGATAGGACGCAGGTAAACAATACCTCCTGGTTCATCACAGCATTTTCCACAGTCTGGCTGACAAGCAAACGGAACCCCTGACATCCACCAAGGTCGCATCATGCCTCTTCACCTATTGGTGTCAAGACAGTGACAGGAGTAAGCATAGCATAGCTTGGATGCTCTTGCACATTTCCAAGAATTACTTCGATCTCTCCAACTCGGTCAGCGATTTCGATTAACTCTTCAACAGATGCATCTCTGCTTCTATCTGCTAAGTCGAACATTTCTTGTTCTAATTCGGCTAATTTCTTTGATTGCTCTATGTGTTCGTTACTCATTCTCTCGAACATTTGGTCAGTGATTGAATCTATGCTAGAGGTAGTTTCAGCAACTCGAACTTGGTCCAACGCGTCTAGATTGTCATCTCTGTGAACCAAGAATTCATCACTTTCGTCCACAGTCAGCGTGGTTGTTACATGCGGTGTGAGGTTCCTGCTAGTCAGCACTTCATGCAATTCATCCTTTTCCTCAATCGTGAGTTCTGGAACTTCCCAGTCGTCACTTAGTTCAGGAACAGGTACGCTCAATTCGACTCCTGCGACATCTCTTCCAGTGTAAACGTGGTCAAGTGTTTCGCTGATAACTCGAGAAGCAATCTCTTCCAAGTCTTCTCTCTCAGTGAATAATTCTACTTCGGTCATTTCTTGAGGTACTTCTTCGAGAATACTAGTAACATCCTCGCCGGAAATAATTCGCTCTCCAGATTCAACTGCAAGAGCGACTTTCTCAAATGCTGCATCAGTGCTTCGCCAGTCCCCTCCTCCATGCTTGACGATTCTTGCAATCATTGCATCGTCTAAGAGCAGTGCTCTGCCTCCTGCATTACGTCGTAAGTGAGTGATTAGAGAAGCGGAACTAGGTTTCCTAATCCAGACACTCGTAGCGGAACGCATAACTTCCCATAATCTGCGAGCTGGCCATTCATTAGAATCAACTCTAGATGTTGCAATAACTTGTACGCCCATGTTTAGAGCATAGTCAATCATCATTCCAAGTTCTGTTGCAATTCTTTCATCAGCAAGGTGGAGGTCATCGATTGCGATTAGGTTAGCATGCGCAACAGCGTCTTGCCACCCATCAGGCAGTGATTCCCACCCTCTCATTGCCGATGTCGATAACAAGTGTACGTTGCCATCTTGTCTGCGAATCATCGCTTGAACTGAGGCGCTTAAGATGTGGGACTTGCCACATCCTGTGTCCCCAAGAATTAGTAGAGGATTCATCGTGATTCCTGGCTTTTCAATTACCTTTTCACAGGCCATTGATGCACGTGAGTTTTCTTCAACAACATGCCAACTTTTCCAGGTATTATGGTCTGAGAGTTTCTGAACGGGGGGCCACAAAGGCCTGAATGCTAGGTCTTTCATACCGTAATCTGTGAAATTAGTAGAGTATCCTCTCTGGGTATCGAGAACTTCTGCCCATATTGGCCTGCCATCCTTTAGCATGCCAAATGATTCCCCGAGCAATTCTTCTTCTCCTTCCTCAATTTCTTGCCTCTCTCGCATTTCACCGATTCGTTTTGCAGCGATTTGAGAAAGCGAATTTTCTCCTTCATCCAAATCAATACTCGGCTTCCAAGAAGTTGGTTCTCCAAGGATCTGGTCTGCAACAATGTCAAAGGTGGGACGGGTCTTCACTCCAGTTCTGGAAAGGAGGTTTCCTTCTCTGGTATCAATCGCCTCTTTTACTCCCCTAAGTGTGTTCAATTTTGATAACGCCGGTTGTGTTGAAGTGTTATCTCTCCCTAGACTTTCTCTGGCGTTAGCTAGGGCGAGTTGAAGTTTCTCTCGGTGTGAAAGTCTCATTCTGTCTCCTCCTCATTAAATTTCCAAGATTCAAGTTCTTTGTCAATATCCAATTCCTTCTGAGGGACACTAGATGCTTGAGATCTCTTTGCAATGTTGCGCTTGATTTCGACTCCACGTGCTGCTAATGGACTGACAACCTTTCCTTTGGAACCGGCTTTCTTTCCACCCACTGCCTTGGGTCCAAGTTTTGTTTCTGGTAAATTTCTAGATTTCTTTGCGGAATCTTGGCGAGCAGCATCATTCAATTCTGTTGGGATTGTGTTTGGAATCGATGGCATAGCACCTTCTTTGCCAACGCCTATGGCTGTCTTCGGCAGGGACTTTGTCATCGGCAAATCTCCAATGTCTCTGTCGCCTTTAATTGCAGCAAGGCCAGCAAGGCCTGCTTCTCTAGCACTCATTACTTTGGCGTGCTTTGACCTACGCCTCTTGACTCGTTGTGGCTTCCTTGGACCCTTTGACTCAACCACTTCAGGAACCTCTTCCACGATTTCTTCTTGTATCGTCTCAGTGATGATTATTTCCTCCTCGACTACCTCAATAGGTATCTCTTCGATAACTTCTACAGGTTCTGGAACAATCTCAACGATTTCCTCGGGGACAAATGATTCTGGAGTGTTTGCTTCCAGATATTCAGTTAGACGAAGCAATTCTTCTTCGGTTGGAGGTGCCATTAATGGGTGGTCCAATAGCGAATCCGGGTCAGCATTCCATGCTGAAATGACGGAGGTTTCCAGGTATGGTGCAGCCCTCGTGAGTTGAGCCGCTTCCGATTTGGTCCATGCGGATTTATCGCATGATATCAACAGACAGTCGTCTTCGTATCTCATCCTGTCACCGAGTTCTCGAACCATCTCGATAACTGGTTTGCTCCCACAAATGTTTGCGAGGTATTCCAAACCATCTAGGAGAAGAACAGCTCTTAGGTTGCCTTCCAAGAAACCATACACTGTGCCCTTTATCGCATCGATGTCAACGAATTGTACTCCTTCTCCTTCCTTCTGCGATAACCAGAGGCTATTCTCTGCTGGTATGTTGAAATTAACCATCAATTCTTCACGGGATTTTCTGCTGATTACCAACAATGGTTTGCCATGATTCTTCAGATTTGATGCGAGTTGGAAAATCATTTCACTTCCATTAGAATGAACACTTCCTGGTTTGAGCGAAGTGCCCATTTCGACATGTCTGTGGACCATTGCTGCTGCTTTGGCCTTGACAAACTCAGGCGCCTCAATAGTTGCTTCAATCGTTGGTAGTTTGCTGGATTTTGTCCACGCATTTTTCCGATTGCTGATATTTTCCCACCATTGTGATGATTTGCTCTCTTCAGGAGTCTCAACAGTAAGTTTGGCCGTCGGATGTAAGTCCAGAATACGTTGAACATCTACATCTTCAATCAACTGAATAAGGCAGTCGAGTTCAGTGCAATCTGCTTCGATCTCAATCAGTGCTTCTACACCTTCAAGAATCGCTTTATCTTCATGGATTGCGGCGCTGACTTCCCCCCTAGTTACGACGACTTGTCCAACTCTCGGCATCTTTTCAGCGGGTGTTCTTTCAGTACGAATGTATCCGCTCGAGTTGAGTTTTACCATCTCATTGACCAAGGTTGCGAGAATGCCTGCACCTCCGCGTCTTTCCTCGATGATATTCCCTCTCGGCAACTCGACCATAGGCACCCCTACGGGGTGGTTCGTAATTCCACCCTTCTTGAATGATGGGGGTAAATCATGCATTATGACGAGGGTTTCATGTCCTAAATGCTCGTGGCGGGATTATGGACGCACCAAAGGGGCTGATTCTTTTCTCGAATACGCCTCTTGGTAAAGAGTTGAACGATTCGACTAAAAACATGAAGATTTCACTTGCTGTGATCAATCTAACATTTGCAATATTAGTGATATATTGGCCCGCTAACTGGCTTCTGATTACGGTTTTGTTGGTTATCATAGATGTGCTACTAATCCGTAGTTTGATCTCTGCTAGTGCTCAGATTCCATTAGCGGTTAACTTGAATCACCCCTTCATGGAATCAGAACCGGTCTCAAAATCAGAAATCATGGTCAAATTTTCGGAAAATTGGATAGAACCTGGTAATCATAGATTGAAGTTAGCCAAAGACTCACTTTCATGCTGGGTTATCCATCGTCAAGACGATGATCTGTCGGTTCTGTCCGTATGGGATACAAATCTGAAAGAATCAGTTCTCAATAAGCACCTCGCCATAATCAATCAAGCAATCTCTCTGAATAATGCGGTCAATGGGTCAAATGATGAATTTGAAGATGCCCGTGAAAGAGAATCACAAGAATCTACTTTGCTCGAAAGAGAGTGGTTACCAGAGGAGGAAATTGACGTACAAGGACCTATCTCTCGTATCTTTGCAAATGAATGAAATCATATTGGAAATATGAACATCACACCGTACCTTCAAATGGTTTATTCTACGCACACGCACTATGGCCGCAGACTCAGTCTGGGACGGAGACATCTCCTCGCTGGATGAATCACAGCGCGATTTGTTGACAGGAGGAGGGCTATCAAAACGATTTTCCAACTTGCCCCTTTGGTTATCTCACCCGTCAAATATAGGCGCATTTTACGGTTTTTTGGTTTCCCTGGCGCTGATTCTTCCTTATGCAATGACCGAAGAATTTTGGTTCCCTCTTTGGTTACTTCATGCTAGCTTGCTAATTTTCGCAACTGCATTCTTGGGAATATTCAGCCGAATTGTTAACGCATTTACCAAACGAATGCCAATTGCAGTAAATAGGAAAGCACTCTATCCAATGCCGTTCATCGGTTTTGCATTAATCACTTTGATTCATACTGATTTACTCTCTAACAATACCTACTCTCAATATTTGTCATGGGGTTTACTTATGATTCCAGGGCCACTTTACATCCATCTTTCATGGGCGCCAAGGTGGAGATTACTTTGCATGATTGAAGATGGTACTAGTCCATTTGCAGAAATGCCGGCAAAACAGTATCTCCGGGAACAGGAATCTGATTCGATAGAATCTGATGACACTGAGCTGATGGAAGTCATCGAAGAGTTTGAATCCGAAGAAGAGTGATTAAATCAATCCGACATCTTTTCCAGCGCTCTCAAATATTCGAAGAACTTCATCTAAGTCATCACGTGTTAGGCCTGCAGACATTTGAGTTCTTACACGTGCTTTGTCCCTTGCAACCATTGGGAAAACAATTGCTCCAGCCATTACACCTTGCTTTAGCATCGCATTTGACAGGCCTTTGGCGACAGAGGATTCGCCACACATTACAGGAATAATAGGGGTGGTTGAAACACCTGTGTCGAAACCAAGAGATTGCATCTCACTTCGGAAATATTCGGTATTTTCCCAGAGCCTTGCGTGATGTTCTGGCTCGTCCATCAATACCTCTACAGCGGCCTTTTGTGCCGCAGCAACACCAGGTGGTTGTGAACCAGATAACAGCCAAGAACGAGAATGATTGAGTGCATGTTTCCTAACGATTTCTTTTCCTGCAAGGATTCCACCTTGAACGCCGAGTGCTTTTGAGAATGAGCCGACTTCAAAGTCTACTCTTCCTTGTAATTTGAAGTGGTCCACGATACCTCTCCCACCATCTCCAAGAACTCCCTCTCCGTGGCAGTCATCAACCATAACCATCGCATTGTACTCTTCAGCAAGTGCAGTCAATTCATCAAGAGGACAGATATCTCCATCCATGGAAAACACTCCATCAACGATGACCAACTTCCTTTCCGCATCTTGATTTTCCTTCAGAACTTGTTCGAATGCACCCATGTCATTGTGAGGGAAAACAGCTCTCTGGGCCTTTGTTAATCTAACTCCGTCGATGATTGAGCCATGGTTTAACTCATCAGAAATTATGATGTCTTGCTTTCCTTGTACCAGTGAAGGAATTAATCCGACATTAGCAGTGTAGCCTGCAGAGTAAATTAGCGAAGATTCAACTCCTTTGAATTCGGCAACTTTGTTTTCTGCCTCCAAGTGAATATCCATAGTTCCGGCTATGGCTCTTACTGAACCACTTCCCGCACCGTACTTTCTTGTGGCTGCGATTGAAGCTTCGACAACCTTCGGATGGGTCGTGAGGTTCAGATAATTGTTAGCAGATAGCATAATTGTAGGCTTGCCGTCCATCGTACAGCGTGGAGTATTTGCGCTTTCGAGAGTTGGTGGTTGCCACAGAAGCGATTGTTCTTCTAGGTGTGCATACCTTTCTTCCATCCAAGATAGATCTCCTGCCATGGCAGTGCCACATGGTTGTTCTACATGTTGTTTTGCTCCGTTGCAAACAGTCATGAATAAGTGGTCGCTGGGCCGGTCAATGCGAATTGATGGCATTGTATCCTCTGGACTTGGAAGAGCGCACATTTTCATGTCTCAACAACATTACCAAGACCAATTTAAGACAATAATTGGAAAAGGAGCATGGCCTGGAACTTTGAACGTCAAAGTCGAAGGAGAATCATTGGTTCAATACAAGAAGCTGCGAGTTAGTGCAGGTTTGGAAGAAGGAGATTCAAGTTCAGTACAATCGCACAGGGTCAAAGGCTTTGACAGAGATGGAGTCTCCTTCGGTGGGGCAACAGCATTTCTAGCAACAATCGAGGCTGAAGGTGCTAGCCATGATTGTGCAGTTTTGATTCCTGATTTGACAAGGCATGAAGATGTCGTGGAAGTTATCGCTGGAGTTTTTCTGAGGGAATCATGTTCACTCGCCGATGGCGATACGGTCAGTATCGTCCTTGAATGAAGTCAAACTGCCTGATTAGTATCTCTTTTTGCTGTTGCCTGCAGAGGTCTTGCCATCTTGAGCTGGTGTGGTCAGGAACAGGTATTGTAGGCTCTGGAGTTTCAATGTCTGGAATCCCTTCCCAAGATACTGACCACAAAATTAGCCAATCGGGGTCTGCTAATCCTAAATCGATCTCAATTTGTGGATTATCTCTTGCTTCAATGACTCGCTCTGTAGTCCGATATCCCGTGATTACTGCTAACATTGCATTTGCGATTCTCCTGACTTGATTCCATACAAATGCTTCTCCAACAATTTCGAATCCAATGATGCGCCCGTCATTTACCCAAGGTTTGCATTCTTCAACTACACGAGTAGTTGTTCGTCCTGGCTCTCTTCTACAGAAATTAGACCAGTCATGCTCTCCCTTGAACAGTGAACACAGTTGGGTGAAGTCTTCTAATTCAGGCTCCACCCAGCCTTCCATGCATTCCATTCTGTACCTATATGTCCGATACAATGCTCTACGTGGACTCCAATCATCCGCAACTTGTCTAGCGTCAACCAATGAGATACTTTCTGGGACCTGATGGCCAACGGCCTTGATGAACCCTGCCTCGCCCATTGCATCCCAGCGTTCTTGCTCTAGGTCGATGAATCCACCATTCAATCTGACATGGACCCCTGAATCTGTACGGCTGGAAAATGCAACAGGCATTCTCTCCTGAGTCCACTTCAATTTCTTTTTGAAAATGTGCATGAATGTACCTTGTACAGTAGGGACATCCGGTTGGACCTGACTGCCGTGAAAACAATCACCATAGTGGCCGAAACGGAAGGCGATACGCGCCTTCCCCATTTGATGCACCTCACTCGTCAGAAGATAGAACTTCGGCAGCGTCTTCAGCAGAGTAACCTAAGCCCCCGACAGCCCAAACTAGTGCCTGTCTTAGCCATGGCTGAATCATTGGGTTGTCTCTTCCTTGGCCGACTCTTTCGATAGCATCTACGATAAGTCTGCTAGCATCGAACAATGTGTCCTCTACAGGAATTTCGTTTAATTCAGCCATCTTTTCTAGACGCTGATATTCTTTGATTGCCATTGGAATTCTGCCACAATCTAGGCAGAAATTAGCGAAAGAAGCAACATATTCTAGGTTCTCTTCATCGAGTTGCATTGCTTTCTTGTAGACCTGCATGATTTTACCAGCAGGAACGTCTTCTTCCATGTCCATGGATAAGCGCATGAATGCAGATTCAGCCCAACCATAATGTGCTACTGCGTTGTCAGGTTCAGCTTCTCTTACTTTGTCAAATAACTCCATAGCTTCGGTAAATTGTCCACTTGATAGGGCCATGCCAGCCTGCTGGATTAGGTCGCTCATGTCACCGGCTTAGAGAACAGGTTTTTGAAACCTATGTGTCAATCTTGAGATTCTGCGATTTGGTCTTTCAGATCGTTAAGAATTCCAGATTGACTGTGTCTTTGGTGCATTTCATTCAGTAACTGCTCGATAGATTTCCAGTTTGTAATGCAAAAGAAAGAGAATCTTGGGTCAGGCAGGTCTATTTTTCTGGTTCTCTGGTATGTTAGGAATGCGAACATCTTCTTGAACCAGCCCCTTGCGACTTGTCCTTCTGCAGTAACACTTTCACCAGAATTGCCTCCTGTAGTTGTGCCTACTGAAACCGACATTGCATCTTCACCAATTCCTAGTTGGCTCCCAGTGTCGCAGATGATTGTGTTGTATCCAAACATCGCACCTAGCATTGTTCTTTGAGTTCTGATCTCGTTGATATTGTCGAAAAGAATCCTTCTTCCATCTCCTGGAATAATTAGGTGTTGTGTGAAAATAACTCTGTGGTTTGTGATTGCGTAGTGGAAACTTCGCTGATAAAATATGGTAAACAGAGTGAACAAAACTGCCCAAAAAATACCGAATAATGAGTAACTGAACTCGTCTAGTGGAATGAATCCAGAATCTTTGTTCATTATCCATGCAATGAAATCATCAAGTCTCAATACAGGAGGTGTTAGTGCTACAACTAATAGGAAAATGGTTGTCCATTTGCCGCTTGTAGTTCCGTTCAACATTCTGTTAAACCAAGCAACACCTAGCATAACTAGAACGAATCCGATTTCTCCAATGTCTGATAGTTCAATCAAGAAAACCATGGTTTTGACCATGAAATTGTCGTCACTACTGGCATCCCAATCAATGGCAAAGAGTAGGTGTGCTCCAAGAATTATTAGCGAAATAACATACATTGGAACGAACGCAAAGATGGATGGCTTCACATCTTTGAGAATTTCTTCATCACCAGTCAAGCGGAATTTTTCCCTGAGTGAGTTTTGGTTGGATGTTGAATTTTCAGACTCCTCAGTTTCCACTTGGGGACTTCCTTCTTCTGCGGTCTCAGTTGATAGTTCCTCATCGGACATAATAACCTCTCCTAATTAGTATCGGGACATAGTCGATGATGAACCTTACGGCGATTTCATCAGTGAAGTAGCCCCCAAGAGTGTTCTGCATTGCCTCGGATAGCGCCCCAATCTCCGCGGCCTCGAATACCCTGTTCATCGTCAATTTCCAGTTTAGTTACATCCAACGGGTACTCATTGTAGGTCAAATGGGATGTCATTCCCCCCCTGGTTGGTTGGTCGAAAGTCCAATGTGCTCTAGTTACCGCCTTAGCTTCAATTCTGATTTCAGTCACACCATTCCACATGTGTACGTGAAAAGTGGGTAGCCCCAATTCATTGCAGGTTCTTTCAACTCTAACTTCACTGAATCTTTCGCTTCTTTGTCGGCCAACATCATGGAACAGACCTCCCATCGAAAGTGGAAAATGTGTGAAATCTCTTCTTTTCCAATGGCGTGAATCTTTTGCTGTCAAAGTCGGAGAGACATGTGGTACAAACCAGTCAATATAGGAGCCGTCGTCTAGATGCAGCATTCCCCAAAACCAAGGCGGAGATGGTGCTTGAACGCAAACTTTCTGGAAATATGCTGAGCCGTTCACCTTCTTTCCATCAATTGTTCCATCACACAGGGCTCCATGCAATCTAGAGATTCCATATCCCATTCCAAGACCATATTCGGCCTGAGCGACTTTCATGCTTGACATAGCATTATTCCAGGGCTCCATCTTCAAATCGAAATTACCGTGGGCTGTTTCTAGCTTTAGCCAGAATTTGTCTTCTTCAGGGTTAAGTCCCATTGAGTATTCGTTTTCTGTATGCGATGCAACAACACCGCCTTTTTCGTATGGCCAATCGGGATGGTCTTCAGCGATCACGATAATTCGACTTTCTTCCAATACCAACGGCTCAATCATTTTGTAACCATCGTACCACCATGCTGCAACCATTCCATCCATTGCTATACCCCCATCATCATCGAATCCAGGCCTTCCGACCGGTTTCCAAGGATGTCCGTTTACCTCAACGAGAGGGTTGTCTTTAGTTGACCATAGGACCATTAATTGCTTTCCAGCAGGGTTGCCTCCTTCATCATCCAACATGACCAGCCACCACCACCAATCCCAAGTGAGATGGTGAATGGGAGGTAGATTCTGCAATTTCCACAGGCTTGACAAATCGCCCGTGAACTTCGCTGATTCCGACATTAATCCACTTCCTTGCCTTTGAAAATCGACTGCCCGATGAACCAAAACATTGCGCCCTGGAAAACTAAGACCAATGTCGAGATTAGGAATGATAACCAATTGCTAACTCCTAGGTTTGGACTTCCACTGAAAGCAGCCAGAGGTTCAGCGGCTGGTAATGCGACATATGCCATTTCTCCAAGCCAATTTTCTTCTCCATGACCTCCGCCCCAGAGACCGATTTCGATTAGTTGCCAATTATCAGGCCAACTAATGGCTACTCCAGCATCGACAATGATCATTCCCCAACCGATAACTGACATGTATCGAATTGCGGAATCGCCTCCGGTGAAAATTGCAACAAATGCCATTCCTAATTCCCAAGCGGCAAAAATGATGGCTAGAATTACACCATTTTTCCAGATAATTCCAAACCCGCAGAATATTGTCCCATAAACTAGCGATACTAGCATCGTTGCCCATGCAATCGACATCCATACGCCAATGTCAGACCAACGGAAGAAACCCTCTCCCGGTCCTGTAAAGCCAGTGATTAGGCAGAGTATAACACAAACAGAGATAATAAATGGCCAAGTTATTCCAATGTAACCAAGCATTCTGTACAGCAACAATTCTCCTCTAGCTATTGGCTTCGCTAACATGTAATGGATTGTGCCTTCAGACATCTCCTCTCTGATCAATCCAGTAGCCAAGAACAGTGGAAGGAATATCCCTAGGAGATACACAATCCCGAATTTTCCAATACCCAAAATGAATGATCGATGGCCTGCTTCTTTACCATATTTTTCTTCATCAGGGTCTTCATCGACATTTGCGTCAGCATCTACTGTTATCGTTGAATTGAGAGCATCAACAGTGACTAGGATGTCGCATTCCCGGCCATTGTCATTGCCGTCTCTTTGGCTGGAGGTGTCAAGGTTGGTACAATCACCGTCATCGTCATCTCCAACATAATTTTCTCCATCACCCAGAATCTCCCAATTGATATCATCTTCATTTATCCATTTTTCAGGTGGGTCCGGTTCGACCCAATCGGGAAATGATTCAGCTGAATCGGGATTAGTGCCTTCTAGCCGTTCTTGGCCATCGGGGTAACCATCTCCATCTGTGTCAAAGGAATCACCGTCATTGTCAATGGATTCGATTTCAGTGTTCATTGCTTCGATGTAAAATAATAGCATCAAAAACAGTGCGAGTGCGGAAGCAATCATCACAACCCATGTAGAAATTCTCGTGCGATATTGCCGCATTGTGAATTCGGCAATAGCTGTGGATTTACGGTCGAGTTTTGACCAAATCGTATCCATTCTACTGCTCATAGCGCCCCACCTGTAAGGTACATCAAAATCGATTGAAGGTCGTCATCGGGATTGTCAATTGCAGTAACTTTACTACCGCTTTCGACGATTGTACTCGGTAATTTTTTGTGGACTTCGCCCAGATGGCGAGTTTCAATTAGCAATTTAGTAGGGCTTGAAAATGACATACCTGTCACTTCATCAATAGCCAACATACTCTTGGCTAACTTACGTGGCTCATCACATTCTAGCTCTATCTTGTGAGGATGCTGGTCCAGCATTTCTCTGATCGCATGGGAATTACCAAGTGCGAGTATTCGTCCACGATGTAGAATTACAATCTGTTCAGTAATTCTCTCTATTTCATGCAGAATATGGCTAGAAACCAGCACGGTTCTACCCATCGCTCCGAGTTCTTTGATTACGTTCATTATGGTTGTTCTAGCAAGTGGGTCACAGCCTTGCAGAGGCTCGTCAAGAATAATCAATTCAGGGTCGTTAACTAAAGCATGTGCAATTTTCACTCTCTGGCGCATCCCTTTAGAAAATTGACCGATTCTCTTGTGCATTACGTCTCCCAATGATACGAATGAAAGAACCCTCGTTGCCTCTTTGCTGGCTTCTTCTCTGGTCATGCCGTGGAGCCTTGCGAAAGTGGTTACGAAGTCGAAAGCCGTCATCCAATCATACATTTTTTCATGTTCCGGAACAAACCCTACTCTGGAATAAGGCGCAGGATTTTTCCATGGGTCCGTTCCAAACAGCCTAATCGCTCCAGAGCTAGGTTTGATTTTACCCATCATCAATTTGAACAGAGTTGATTTACCCGCTCCATTCATTCCAAGAATCCCGGTAACTCCGCCCGAAATACCTAGTGAAACGCTGTTCATTGCATTGATTCTACCATAGGATTTTGAAACACGGTCGAACATTATCACAGGAGTATTTTCCACAGGCTTCCATTCTGTGGTTTCTGCAGACCCATGTTGAGATACATCCGGAATCATTCTCTAGTCACCTCCAGAGATGAAACCCGATTTGCTAGCAAATATAATGCTAAACCATTCATTATTACAACTGAAACTAAACTCCACACCCAAGGGTGGTCGTAGGTCATTTCCGTGCCAATTAGAGCTTGGCATACGTGTGCTACAGCATCGTAAGGTGAAATGATGTACAACAGAGATTTGTCAAACAGGGCATTGATAATTGCAGCCATTGAGCGGGTCCCCATCAAAATTGCAATTAGGCCGATTGCAGGGAAGAAACGCCCTCTAGAAATGCTTGACAGTGCTAGACCGATTGACGTGTATGTGAATGCGAGAATCATTCCACAAACAAACGCTGCTAGGAACATTGGGAATGTGTCGATAATCCACGCCCAACCTTTGCCCATAACTAAGATGTCAACGAAGTAGTATACCGCTAGAGTTCCGTTGATGATGAATAGTAAAATTAAGGCTACTGAAAGGAATTTCATAGCAGCATAGTCGAATCTATTGATGGGTCGAGAGAAGTATAGTGCGCTGGTTCCATGCGACCTATCCTCAGAGATCATTCCTCCAACTAGGAGCGCTGCAACTATTGGATAGTACAGGATATTTCTTGGGAAGAATCCCATTACATGACCATACAAATTGTCACGATTTACTCCCCATATATCGTAAAGAGTTGGTTCACCAATCATACCAAACAGAAGTGCCAATGCTACATCGGTCATTGAAGCAATAATCACGAAGAAAATGAAGAGTTTAGTAGGTAGATTCCAAGGTCTGTGTCCCTTTGAGAATATGCCGAGAATGTGGTGGCGGAGAATCGACCAATTCCTCATCCAACGAGGATTAAGGGTGCCTTCCCACGGCTGGTAGATTTGTTCGAATATTTGGCCTTGAGGTGCTGTAGCAACCTGTGCAGAGCTCGATTCTTCATCACTTGCAGACCATGCAGCCTGCATTTTGGTTTGGCCAGTCACCGGTGTTTCAGCACCGAATGTTTCATCCTTGGATTCTACTGGCTCGAATGGCTCAGAGTTTCCGTTATCCTCTGACATCTAAGCACCTCCCAACAAGTCTTCACTGGTTTTGACATCGTGCCCTAATCTCTCCATGATTACCAAGAATAAATCTTCGAGACTCGCTTCATGGTCATGCATTCTACGCACTTGAGTGCCAATGTCTGCAGCGGCTTGTAAAATCTGGCTGTAGGTTTCATCACCGTTGTGGCCTACTCGCATTACACGACCTTCGCGTCTAACTTTCAGACCTCTGTCAGTTAGAGTTTCTTCCATCTTTCCAGGAGAGCCCCAAACGTGGATTTCTACCTCTTTGTCTATGGCTTTGAGGTCCTCAATTTTGCCCTGAGCCGCAAGTTTTCCCTTGTGCAGTAAAACGATGTTTTCACAGACTCTCTCTACATCATCCATCAAATGTGAGGCCATCAAAACAGATCTTTGTCCCTGGTTAACTGTGGTCTCAAGAGTGTTAAGCATGAATTCTCTAGCCTGAGCATCCAAACCATTACTGGGCTCATCAGCAATAATTAGAGCAGGGTCATGAATTAACGCACAAGCCAACTTCGTTGCTTGTTTCATACCTGTCGAGAAGGTGGCTACTTCGCGGTATCTTTGCTCTCCTAAGCCAACATATTCCAGAGCTTGATGTGCCCTTTGTAGAGCAACATTTGGATTCATTCCAATCAATTCTCCGCTATACCTGACTTGGTGGATAGCATCCATGTTAGGATTCAGAGCATCATATTCTGGCATGTATCCAATTCGCTGCCTAATTTGGTCTCCTTGGGTCCTGATGTCAAATCCTAGAACCTTTCCTTCTCCGGATGTTAATTGAATCAGTCCTAGAATAGTTTTCAGAAATGTAGACTTTCCAGCACCGTTTGGTCCTAGCAGTCCAGTTGAGCCTTTTTCGATTCTTATGTCAAGAGAATCAAGGGCAACATGTGGTCCGTAAGATTTGGTAAGAGCAGTCGATTCGATAATCAAATCCTCTACCATGGTCTAGACAGATGAAGGTGGGCCTTTGAACATGCCCCTTTCAGGGGCAACCTTCCCTTACCTTCACAGCAATTCCTTTTGTGAAGGTTTCAAATTCCGCAGGCGTCGATTGTGAGAGACCGAATGCTAGAAGCTCTCCTGACGAATTCACAATCAAAACAATTTCTCCGGGTCTTGTCCATTCATCGCATGCAGTAACGAAACCATGCATCACGTTCCTGCCGTCTTTGACGAATGGTTCTGCATCACTATCGACAACCACCCATGCTGGCCCCTTGCCTACATGTCGATTCAAATCACTGGATGCGAATCCGGTTGGGATTTTCTCCGTTCTTAGTTGATGCAACTTCTTTGCACCGCTTACTGTCAATGAGATGCCTCCTTCAGCAAGTCTTGGAGAAAACAGATGCTCTCCTTCAGAATTAATGACATTACGGATTCTGCCGGTTCTACTCATCACAAATTTCGAACCTTCGCAAATTGAGATTGCATCAGTTTGTTTGACATTACATAATACGCATAACTTGTCTACAATTTGGCTCTCCTTCTTGTAGTCAGGTTCTCGCTCTGTAGGTTCAATTCCTAGCAACTCGAAAACTCGATTATGCAAATCTTCGGTGTCGGATATGTCGATTGGTATGAGTTTCCTGTCATGAATTCCATAACTTTCTAACTCATTTTGTACCTTAACGAAATCTGGTTTACTATTCCACAACCAATCCGGACCTTCGACATGTGCCCAAGGATTTAGATCTTCAAGATTCCAAGGAATAATTCCAATTGGAGTCTGGATAAATAGTTCGTAGTCAAGCGAACAGATTCTTTCAACTAAATCTCCAATTTTATCTCTCCATGGTGCACTTGTACCGTGGAAAAGAATGACGTCTCCCGATTTCCTTGATTTCCACCTTGAGATAACTTTCCTCCTAGCCATTTCAATGTGAGGTCGATTGAGGGTATCCATTCCTCCCCATGATTCGCCTCCACCTCGTGGTGTGAGTTGGGAGTTTACTAGCCAATCCCAGTTTTCTTCCCATCGACCTTTTTCTTCCCCGACTTCTTTTGACGCAGATACTTCATCCAAAATTAGAGGTTCCATTTTCATTTTTGAGGGATTGGTAGTTAGCCAAAGAAACGCTTCACGAAGGGCGGGGTGCTCGTGGCTTCTTCGCTCTGCAAGTCTCCAAATTGTCCCATCACGTATCGCCTGACGGCATCGTGAAATCTCTTGAATTGTAATTTCCAGATTGTATTTTGATAGTAGAATTGTCCTATCTTCTTTGCTCATTTTTCGAACATCTGCTGGCGAAAAGTGAGTTATTGATGGCATTAGAATCGGCCATTCTTCGAGTTCTGCAATCTTCTCAGTCCCCCAAGGTGTTAGGATTCTCCCATCTCTAGCAAACAGAACATAAGCCGCGGAATCAAACAGGTCTGCCCCCATTGCAATGAGCATTGGGAATAACATCGGGTGACCGCAACCAAACATGTGGACTGGGCGATTGGGTGCTAAATTTGATTTACAGGCAAACATTATTTTAGCCAAATCTTTGTACTTTTGTTGTTCCATAATTGGAACAATTCCTCCAATTGGATGAACACTAAATCCTAATTCGCTCATTCCTTTGGCGCTCTTGGCTCTTAGATCGGGATATAATCCGCCTTGTATGGGCCCATTGAGCATCATTTCATCAGCTGTTTCAACAGAAATCTTGCCTCGGTCAATCGTTTCAATAACAGCACTTTCAACCTCTGAAAACTTCATATCTGGTCTTGTAAAAACATCTAGCATAGTTGCTACATCAACGCCAATATCCTTCTGGAATTGTACAATTTCTTCAACACCAACTTCCACATCACCATAAACATAGGATTGGAATGTTCCAGAATCGGTCATAATCATGCCAGGGTAATCTATCAAAGAATGGACGCCGTTTTCAAGAGCCACATTCTTCAATTTTTCATGCTTCCATATGACATATGAATTGGTGATTAGTGCCTGAATCCCGTATTTGTCCCACATTTCTCGAGGTTCAATTGTTCGAATGTTTGGGTTTATGACCGGGAGTAAGCAGGGAGTTTCAACGATACCGTGTTTTGTGTGTAATTTCCCTAATCTTGCTTGCCCATCACGAATTGTGATTTCGAACTTTCCTTCATCCTTTTCTCTACAAGGTTTAGGATTTTCACGGATTCCATCATGCCATTTCATCAAATCACCCTATACGAAATCGACTTGACCGTGAGCAAGAATGAACTCTCTACCTAAGTCATCAAATGTGTCAAGTAAACTTGCACAGAAACTGATCTTTGCAATTTCATCATCATTTTCCAAATCGTCCTTGACACCTTGTAGAGTGCCGGGGGCTGCTCCACATGACAAGCACGCTCCAGTCAAATCTAGAACCAAATGTAAACCATCCTCTTTTTGCTCAGAGGATGTAACTGCAATACCTCCTCCGTGACCATCCAACGCAGCTCTTACTTGCCCAAGTCGGGCCAGTAGAGCAGGAACTAAATCTTCGATTTCATAGAGTGATGTATTGCGCAATCTTTCATCCAATTCAAGGTCGGAAGATTCAGCGATTCTACGCTGCGCTTCGACTTCCATAGCCGCTGCCGCCTCGCGGCGATACTGCTCTAGAATGTCGTCATCCATGGCAATGCGTCCAGTTTTGTGTTCAAGAACCCTCGCTTTTGAATCCCCAAAGTCCGTACAGTCATTGATAAAGGGGCAACTCTAGCGTGGAAACATGGGAGACGAGATGTTGAGCGTCGAGAACCTCCATGTCAGTGTGGATGACACTGAGATTATCAAGGGTCTTTCCTTGAAAATCAATCTAGGTGAAGTCCATGCTATCATGGGTAGAAACGGTTCTGGAAAGTCAACATTGGCCAATGTAATAATGGGTCATCCTGCTTATGAAATAACATCAGGCGAAATCAAGTTCAAAGGCACTCCTCTTGAAGAACTAGAGGTCTTCGAGAGAGCTCGTGCTGGTATGTTTCTTTCGTTCCAATATCCTTCCTCCATACCCGGAGTTCAGGTAGGAACTTTCCTGAGAAAATCTGTTTCCGCAGTCAGAGGCGATGATGCGCCTAGTGCGAGAGAATTTAGGAAAGAATTGAAGGCGCATATGGAGGCACTAGAGATGGACAAATCCTTCCTATCCCGATATGTAAATGACGGTTTTAGCGGCGGAGAAAAGAAGCGCCTAGAAATCCTCCAGATGCTATTACTAAACCCAACACTTGCTCTGCTCGATGAGACTGATTCTGGACTGGACATAGATGCTCTAAGAGTCGTGGCTGAAGGAATCAACAGCATTACTCCAACAGCAGGTTGCCTTCTGATAACTCACTATCAGAGACTGCTAGACCACGTCGAGCCAGATTATGTTCATGTAATGATTGATGGCAAAATTGTCAAAACAGGTGGTTCAGAATTAGCCGCTGAACTAGAATCCAAGGGTTACGATTGGCTCGAAGCATAGGGGGAGTAGAAATGTCCGGAGATACAGCAAGAGAAGCGGTAGGAGATTACCGCTATGGGTTCCACGACCCTGAGAATGCAACCATTCGTTTCGACAAGGGACTTTCAGAACAGGTTGTCAGAGACATTTCAGAATTGAAAGGCGAGCCTGAATGGATGACTGAGATTCGAGTCAAAGCATATCACCGTTTCATGGAAATGCCAATGCCCTCTTGGGGTAATTGCGACATGCTAAACCAGATAGACTTCGAAGCAGTAACATACTTTTTACGTTCATCAGAGGGGACGGAAAAGAGTTGGGACGATGTTCCTGATGATATCAAGAACACATTTGACAGGCTAGGTATTCCTGAAGCAGAGCAAAAGTGGTTGGGTGGTGTTACTGCTCAATACGAATCCGAAGCAGTGTATCATTCCATTAGAGAAGATTTGGAAGAACAAGGAGTATTGTTCCTAGACATGGACTCAGGATTGAAAGAGCATCCAGAGATCGTGAAGAAATATTTCTGTTCTGTTGTACCTGCTAGCGATAACAAATTCTCAGCTCTCAACACAGCGGTTTGGTCAGGTGGTTCATTCATCTATGTTCCAAAGGGTGTTCATGTAGAGATGCCTGTTCAGGCTTACTTCCGAATTAACGCCAAGAACATGGGACAGTTCGAGCGCACACTAATTATCGCTGATGAAGGGTCGTCAATTCACTATGTGGAAGGATGCACAGCGCCGACTTATTCAACCGAATCCCTGCACTCTGCAGTTGTAGAATTAATCGCAATGGACGGCGCAAAAATTCGTTACTCAACTGTTCAAAATTGGTCGGCCAATGTCTACAACTTAGTCACTAAGAGAGGTATAGCACACTCTAACGCAACCATCGAATGGGTTGACGGTAACATTGGTTCTAAGTTGACAATGAAATATCCTGCCGTGATTCTCAAAGGCGAGGGAGCACACGCAGAAGTGATTTCAGTTGCTTATGCTGGTAAAGGACAGCACCAAGACGCGGGTGCAAAAGTTCACCATCTTGCACCTAATACTACCTCTAACATTCTGTCCAAGTCGATTTCAAAGAATGGAGGGCGCTCTTCATACCGAGGTATGCTTCAAGTCACTCCTAAGGCAAACGGTTGCCGTTCCAAGGTAGTCTGTGATGCCTTAATGCTAGATGCAGACAGTCAATCTGACACATATCCTACCATGGAGGTTGGAAACTCAAGTGCCGATTTAGAGCACGAAGCAAGTGTGTCTAAGGTAAGCAATGACCAGCTATTCTACCTGATGTCTAGAGGACACAGCGAAGAAGAAGCGATGGGTATGATTGTGAATGGATTCTTTGAACCATTCACTCGTGAATTGCCTATGGAATACGCAGTTGAACTCAATCGTCTTCTTGAATTGGAGATGGAGGGTGCAATTGGATGATGCAGTATCCACAAATCAGTATCCCCCCTCGTTCCCAACACCTTTGGCGCTACACTCCTTGGAAGAGGATTCATCCAACCAAAGTTGACGAAATGCCTGAATCTGATCCAATTAGGTTCTCATCGGGTGTGGATTCAGAGATGAGTGATAGCGAAGAAATAGCACGTTCTTTTATCCATGCAATCTCAAAGAGTTGCAAGAAAATTGTTCTCAAAGACGAAACACTGGAACTAGATTTACGCTGTTCAGGACACATCTGTTCAGGTGAATTAAACATAGAATCCTTCGGTAATTCGACACTAATCATCAGGATTTCAGGAGATGCTGGCTGGACAGGATTACGAATCACTGGGTCTGTAGAAGGCACTCTCTCAATGGCTACAATCAATGATTTGGCTAGCGATGGTCATTTTTTACGCTGTGAAGATTGGAATGTCGGCAGAGATTCAGAATTTGAGTTTGCAACCCTATCTGCAGGTGGCTTCCTAAACAAGTCAGACATCAGAGTTGACCTTACCAATCGTGGTGCACAAATGCGCGCAGGCATTGCTTCCAACGGTTATTCATCTAGGCATGATGACCACCATGTAGAAATCAAGCACAGTGTTGGACACACCGATTCCTCTTTCGTTATGCATGCAACTTGTGACGACTCATCACATTCAGTCGGGACAGGTCTACTAACAATCTGCGAAGGTGCGGATGGTACCGATGCTGGCCAAGTTTTCCGTAATCTACTGCTTTCCGAGAAATCTCGAGCTGAAGCAATTCCAGAATTAGAGGTTCTAGCAGATGATGTGAAAGCAGCTCACGGTGCTGCAAGTGCTCCAATCGATGTTAATCAAATTCACTATCTGGCTTCAAGAGGCCTATCGCCTGAAGAAGCATCAGCATTGATTGTTGAAGGGTTTTTGATGGATGCATATAGAGAAATAAAGAGTGAGGAAGTTGTCTCTGTAATGAGAACAAGGCTCCTTGTTCATCTAGAGTGCTTGATGAATGGGTGATTCGATGAAGCAGGATTTTCCGATTTTTTCGCGAAAGGTGAATGGTCGCCCACTTGTGTATCTAGATAACGCTGCTACCACTCAAAAGCCAGCATGCGTTATCGATGCGATGACTGAATATTATTCGCAATCCAATGCCAACGTGCACAGAGCAGTTCACACTTTAGCCGGCGAAGCAACTGAAGGGTATGAGGCGTGTAGGAAGTTACTGAAACAGAGATACAACTCTGACTTTGTAGTAATTACAAGCGGCACTACTGAGGCAATCAATCTTGCAGCCCACGCGTGGGGTGAGCATAATTTGCGACCAGGTGACGTTGTTGTGCTAACAGAAATGGAACATCATAGCGACATAGTTCCATGGCAGATGTTGGCAGAAAGAATTGCGATTGAGTTGAGATTCGTACCTGTTGACGAAGGCCAACTAGACCTCGAAGCTCTTGAAGTCGCTTTAGAGGGTGCCAAACTGGTGTGTGTAGTTCACACATCGAATGTTCTAGGTGTCAGGAACCCTGTTGAAAAGATAATTTCGATGTCTAAATCAGTTGGTGCTAGAGTGTTATTGGATGCAGCACAAGCAGTACCGCATGAAATGATTGATTTCAAAGAACTAGGTGCTGATTTTGTAGCATTTAGCGCGCACAAAATGTGTGGGCCAACCGGAATCGGTGCACTGTTGATTAGCGAGGAAGCATTCGGTGAAATGCATCCTTTCATGGGCGGAGGTGACATGATACAGACTGTAACTCTTGAGGGCTCGACCTACCAAACAAACGAGCACAAATTCGAGGCAGGAACTCCAAGAATCGCTGAAGGAGTGGGATGGGCAGCTGCTCTAGAATGGATGTCAGGAATTGATTTGAAAAGTCACCACAAGCGCCTGATATCAATCGCAAAAAGAGTAGCCAAACAACTTGAAGAAAAAGGCATGAAAGTCTACTCAACACTCAATCCAAGTGATGCAGCTGTAGTTTCATTTACACACCCTAGCATCCATCCAGAAGACTTCGCTAGACTACTTGACGCTCAAGGAATAGCGGTCAGGACCGGGCACCATTGCGCTCAACCCCTGATGGAAAAGTTAGGTGTCAATGGCACAATCAGAGCATCTTTTTACATTTACAATGATGAATCGGATGCAGATGCATTCCTTTCTGGAATCGATCGTGTGTTGGAGGCAATGGCATGACTTGGCCGGATTCGATTCAAGAAATCATTGACGAGTTCCAAGAAATCGAAGACCAATTTGAAAGGCTTGAAATCTTGATGGATTTTGCAGATGAAGTTGACGAATTACCCGTTGATGAGTGGAGTGATTCTAACTTGGTTAGGGGGTGTCAATCTGTCGCACACATTGAAGTGAATATCCGTAATAACTTGGTTTGGTTACGCGCGGCTGCAGATGCAAGAATGGTCCAAGGCCTACAAGGTATCCTATCAATCGCTGTAAATGGGAACTCGCCTGAAACAGTAATGCAGTTGACTCCTAATTTTGCAGAGGAAGCCGGAATATTGGTTAGTTTGACACCGTCTCGGTCCAATGGATTTAGGACTATGTTTGATATGATTCAGAACAGAGTTAAGGAGTCGATTTAATGGCCACAAAAGAAGAAGTGTTGACTGCATTAGAAGAAGTTGAAGACCCAGAATTAGATATCTCGATTGTAGAACTAGGTTTGGTCTATGACGTTCGTTTTGAAGACAAAGATGGAGTTCAGCACGCAGAAGTCGACATGACACTGACCAGCCCCGGATGCCCAGCTGCAGCCGAAATAATGGCTGCCGCTCACCGTGCCGCACTGAATGCTGTTGAAAGTGTACATATCAATCTCGTATGGTCTCCAAGATGGGACCCGAAAGTTCACGCATCAGAAGATGCGAAGATGGATATGGGTATTTGGGATTAATCACAAGTAGACTTCTTTCCTGTGAAGGTTGTTTCTTGGTTCTAATCCATTTCTACGTAACTCTTCGACGTACTGTCTGCCCTCATCGTTTCTACAGTACATAATTTCACTCTCGCCGATATAGTAGTCCCAGTTTTTCTTGAAAACTTCAGCTCTCTCTTTGGTGTTTGCAACAATTGATGGAACGGTATGATACATCTGTATCGACCTTTCAGCACGACGTAAGAATTTTGCCAATACCTCTGGAAGTAACTTCGTCAGCCAAGTGTCTTTCATGTGCATTGCAGGTCTACTGATGATGTAGCGAGGATTTTCGAGCGGTCCTAGAACCTCTTCCAGAGCCTTAGTGAATTTAGCAGTCTCATCTTCAGATGCATGCTTGAGGTGGTATCTCAGCCAACCTGAACCTCTTGCGCCTCCAGTTGGTTTACAATCTCTGTCTATCTCACTCAAATCGGCTAGAGTATCTACTATTGCTCTAGAAATTGCGAGCATCAATGATTCATCTGTCCAAACACGTTTGTTTATTCCAAATTTGAACCCACCAGCAAAACTTGGGCCCATTTTACCCTCCACGGCAGAACTTGACGTGACATCAAACGGTTGTCCGATTCCCCATAGTTGTCTTACATGACTCCTGTTTCCAGCCCTCGCTAGCATCTCTTCATTGAATATCTCCATTCCTTCGTTAATGCCCTCAGGTTTGGCATCATTGAATGCTGCATGTACGTGACCGACTCCTTTCTCAATGGTCCCGTCATCACATACACCGTAGAGTTGTTCGTGTTTTCTTTTGAATCGCTCATAGTCGTCGTAACCTTTTGTGAATTCTTCGGCTAAACACACTATGTCCCAATTATTGGCCACCTTTTCTTTCCAATTTGAATCCAGTCTAATCGAGCGCCCTCTTAGTTGGTTTATGCTCATGCCAGTGGTTACCGTTGTCATGTCGATTAGAACGTTAATGCGTGAAGCGTCCCAACCCTCGCCAAGAAGTCCTCTAGTACCGATGAGACATTTTGTCAATCCTTCCTGGAAAAATTCTGTAATCATCATTGAGTAATATCGAGGAATCCAATCTTTTCCTTTACCGTGGATTTCGTGATAACCGTCTCTTATGCTATCCTCAAATCTGATGTCGACATTGTTTTGTTTTACCCATAATTCTGCCCTTGACATAAATCTGTGGTACAAGTCATCGTCCACCAGAACTGTGCTACCGGTCATCAAGATAGGGTCGATTGAATCCCCCTCATCATGGGAAACAAGTGACCTGAATACTGCGATTGCTCCACCGGCTTCATCATCTAGAATACCCTCGACTAACGTTGTTGCTGATGTTTTCTCGAAGTCGGTTACTACCACCACTCGTATTGAATCTCCTAATGCGTCCTTTTCGGCTTTGACAATTTTTTCTATGGCCGCCACTTTTGAAGAAGAGTAAGCCATTACCCTACCGGCAGGTGATGCACACGGCCTCGAACCAGTTTCAGTAATTTGGACTCCGAGTAGCCTTAACCTGGCAACTATCGACTCTGACAACTCATGGTCTAACTTATTCTCAGACCTTCTAAGTCCATACCTTACATATCTGTCAAGCACCGTTCTTAGCATGCTGATTCTTGTCCACGATTGGTCGTAATTATCCATTGAGATATTTGGAACATCGTCGGGAAGTTGAAGGTTATTTGCTTGCAAAAATCTTCTTCCATCATCTGCAAAAGCAGTGTGGTATTTGTGGAACTCACTCCAGCTCATTTCCTTTTTTGTGAGGGATTTTCTTTCTTGAAGATAATTGAAAACCCAGGTGTCTAAATCAGAGATTCTATCATTTTCTTTTGGTATACTTTTGTCTCTCAATTCTTCGAGTAATTCATCGAAATCAGAATCGACTCCTGC
>CEUM01023393.1_pt1 | contig 48096 bp, 52 predicted proteins | sample 356421 | NCBI WGS metagenome assembly CEUM01 (sample SAMEA2622716, study PRJEB7988) | marine metagenome | biome: marine biome (ENVO:00000447); feature: surface water layer (ENVO:00002042); material: "saline water (ENVO:00002010), including plankton (ENVO:xxxxxxxx)" | depth 5 m
CGGAATTCTATCACTCATTCATATAAATATATGCAGAATAAAAAAAAATTCAAAAAATTTATCTTTTATTAATTTCAAATTTCTCTTTTAGAAAAGTTATAGCAATTTCAAGTCCATCCTGAGCTATAGAGTGCGGTGTATTAGACGAGATATGTGATTGGACATCAACTTCAAACTTATTTAGAATTTTCTCAGCTTCGATCGTTTCCTGATAGGGAACCATCGGATCAGCATCTCCATGTATTAAGTATATAGGAGGTTTCGATTTCATCTCATCTTTTAGGAGATCGCCAGCGATAAGCTTGCCTGAAAAACCTATGATACCAGCCATTGCTTGTGATCTTCTTAATCCAACGTGCAAACTCATCATAGTTCCTTGACTAAAGCCAACGAGTGCTAAGTCCTTATCTGTCAAATTATACTTCTTTAGTTGGTCATCAATAAATGAGTTTAAAATGTCTGCAGCATTCAACACACCTTTCCAGATACTAGCTGGATCTCCAGACTGAAAATCAAACCATTGATATCCAAACGGATTCATTGCACATTTTTCTGGAGCATTCGGAGATATAAATAAAGCATCTGGTAATACAGGCTGAAAATAATTTGCTAAATTTATTAAATCGTTGCCATCCGCTCCATAACCATGACAGAAAATAACTAATTTATTTACATCACCTTTCAGCGGCTCTACAGCAGGCCCGTCTATTCGTGTCATTGATTAATATTGCCCTCAACTATTCCTACAATATCGCTCATGATATCTTTTAGTTGGTAATTTTTTGGAGTATAAACAGCCTTCACTCCATTTTGTTTTAGTTTTTTTTCATCCTCGGATGGAATAATGCCTCCAACAATAACAGGTATGTCTGAAATTTTATTCTTTTTCATCTCTGACATGATCTCATCTACCAGTTGAACGTGAGAACCAGACAAAATTGATAACCCAATGATATGAACATCTTCTTCAACAGATGACTTAACTATTTGTTGTGGAGTCAATCTTATTCCTTCATATAAAACATCCATTCCACAGTCACTTGCACTTACTGCAATTTGTTCAGCTCCGCTTGAATGGCCATCCAATCCAGGTTTGCCAACCAAAAATTTAATACGCCTTCCGATCTTATCAGATATAGCTTCCACTCTTTTTCTTACTGGCTCATAGTCATTATTCTGTGACTCTTGAATATTACTGATGCCGGTTGGAGCCTTGAATTCACCATATACATCACGAAGAACTTGTGACCACTCACCAGTCGTTACTCCTGCTTTCGCTGCTTCAATTGAACATTCCATAATATTTTCATTTTTTTCTGCGGCGTTTGCTAAGTTTTTAAGGGCTTCATCAACAGCCTTTTGATTTCTGGAGTCTCTCCACTTTTGTACCGCTTTTACTTGTTCCAGTTCTATCTTAGGGTCAACAGTTTCAATTCCTCCATCAGTAGATGTAAGAGGTGATGTCTCTGTTTCTGTATACTCATTTACACCTACAACAATCTGTTCTTTTTCATTTATCCTTCTTAATCTTTCTTTTTGTGAATTTACCAATTCTTGTTTCAAGTAACCATTTTCGACCGCAGCAACTGCACCACCGATTGACAGTATATTTTCAAATTCTTTCATAGCTGACTTTTTTAGATCATCAACTTTTTGGTCAATTACTTTTGATCCATTAAAAATATCCTCGAACTCTAACAGATCGGTTTCATAAGCAACAATTTGTTGTAATCTTAACGACCATTGCTGATCCCATGGTCTCGGCAGTCCCATTGCTTCGTTCCAAGCAGGTAATTGAACCGCTCTTGCTCTTGCATCTTTAGATAAAACAACACCTAACATTTCAATTAAAATTCTATAGACATTATTTTCAGGTTGTTGCTCTGTTAGACCTAAACTATTGACTTGCATTCCATATCTAAATCTTCTGTTTTTAGGATCCTTCACTTTGTATCTTTCCATCGTAATTTCATCCCACATAGCGACGAAGGCTCTCATCTTGCACATTTCAGTTATAAATTTAATATTTGAATTTACAAAAAAACTTATTCGACCAACTACATTTTCGAACTCTTGATCAGTAAGGACCTTCGAGTCCTTGACTTTATCAAGATATGCTACAGCAATAGATAATCCAAAAGCTAGTTCTTGTTCAGGTGTTGCTCCTACTTCAACCAAATGATAAGGACAAACATTAATAGGATTCCAATTAGGCATCTCTTTAAACGTGAAAGTAATTACATCGGATATAATTTTCAAACTTGGTTCTGGTGGGAAAATATATGTGCCTCTCGATAGATACTCTTTTAAAACATCATTTTGTGTTGTTCCTCTCAACAAGTTTCTATCAATTCCATGCTCATCAGCAACTGCGATGTAAAGACTTAAAAGCCATGCTGCCGTAGCATTAATGGTCATTGAGGTATTCATTTGATCAAGTGGTATCTTTTCGAAAAGAGATCTCATGTCGCCGATATGACAAATAGGCACTCCAACTTTTCCAACTTCTCCTCGAGCAAGAATATGATCGCTATCATATCCCGTTTGAGTCGGAAGATCGAAGGCTACGGATATACCTGTCTGCCCTTTAGCCAGATTTTTGAGGTAGAGTTCGTTTGACTTTTTGGCAGACGAATGTCCAGCATAAGTTCTGATTAGCCATGGTTTATCCATTGTTTTTACTCACTTTTTTTTGTTCTTACTTAATTCCTTTTGTTTAAAATGTATATACTAATCTTATTAAAATGGCTATAAACCTAGAAAAAAGAAACTATTGTTCTATTTAACATTATCACAGGAGCTATATCGATGACTGACGAAAAAGAAATCTACAATATTGGTGAAATGCCACCACTGGGTTATGTACCAAATAAGATGCACGCATGGGTTATCAGAAAAGATAGGCATGGAAATCCAATGCAATCATTTAAAGAAGAAGAGTTTCCAGTTCCTGAGATTGGGCCAAATGAAGTTTTAATTTTTGTTATGGCTGCCGGTGTAAATTACAATGGTGTTTGGGCTGGTTTAGGTGTTCCTGTTTCAGTTTTAGATATGACAAAGAAGGATTATCACATCGCGGGTTCTGATGCCTCTGGAATTGTTTGGAAGGTTGGATCTGATGTTAAAAAATGGAAAGTTGGAGATGAAGTTATCATTCATGGTATGCAGTGGGATCATGAAGATGCTGAAGTGAATGGTGGTGAACCAATGATTTCAAAAACACAAAAAGTTTATGGCTATGAAACTGCTGATGGTTCTTTCGCTCAGTTTACAGCAGTTCAAGCGCACCAAGTACTTAGAAAACCTCCTCAATTATCTTGGGAAGAAAGTGGATGCTACATGCTTACTTTGGCAACGGCATACAGAATGTTATTTGGTCATGCTCCTCACGAACTGAAACCTGGTGAATACATTTTAATATGGGGTGCTTCAGGTGGCTTAGGCAGTATGGCAATTCAACTTGCTAAAACAGTAGGCGCTAAACCAATTGGAATCATCTCTGATAACTCAAAAAGTGATTTCATAAAAGAACTTGGCGCAATCGGTGTATTAAATCGTAAAGATTTTAATTGTTGGGGTGAACATCCTGACATTGATGACGCAGATGCATACAACAACTACATGAAAGAAGTTAGAAAGTTTGGAAAAGCTATATGGGAGTTTACCGGTAAGGGTAAAAATGTTGATATGGTTTTCGAACATCCTGGTGAAACAACTGTTCCTGTATCATGTTTTGTAGTTAAGCCTGGAGGTATGGTAGTAATTTGCGCTGGAACGACAGGCTATAACCTCACATTAGATGCGAGATATTTGTGGATGCAAAGTAAAAGACTTCAAGGTTCACACTTTGGAAATTCAAAACAAGCTGATTTAGCAAATGAATTAGTTATTGATGGTGCCATTAACCCTTGTATGTCTGAAGTTTTCGATTGGAATGGCATCCCCGATGCACATGAAAAGATGATGAATAATGAACATAAAGGTGGAAACATGGCTGTTTTAGTCGGTGCACCAAAACAAGGACTTAAAACTGCTAACTAATAAAATAATAATAAAATAATATGAGTGAATTAATTAATAAATGTCAAAAAGCCCTTATAACAGTTGATAGGTACTATGACGCATCTTTACAACAAGTAAGGTCTTCTCTTCTCATTGACGGTAAATTATCGAGGGACAATCTAGACTTAGAACAACATTCAGCTCATGGTTTGTCTTGGATAGCAGCTTATAGGGCTACCTTGAAAGAAATGGTGAATTGGGCAATCGAATTAGAAAATAGCAATTCATTTACAGAGATTGAGAAATTGATGCTCGAAATTACCTTCTCAGAATATTGTGCACAAATAAAATCTGGAATACCAATGTCTCAACTGGAATATGTAAGACCACAAGACATGGGTCTAAAAAATGGTTTGTTCACTGAGAGCGGTACTGAAGAGTTTAATGACCTTATTCTTAATGGTAACAGCAACAAAAGTCGTCTAACTCTTGCTGGGCTATTAAAAGAAGGTTTCTCAAGTAAAAATTTTGGTAATACCGGGCTTGATGAAACAACTTCAATCGTCCAAGAGCAATTTAGAAAATTTGTTGAAGATGATGTTATTCCTCATGCTCACGAGTGGCATCTAAATGACGATTTAATACCGATGTCAATCATAGATAAGATGGCTGAGATGGGTGTCTTTGGTTTAACGATACCTGAAGAGTATGGTGGCTTAGGAATGACACGTTTTGTTGATTGTGTTGTGACTGAAGAACTTGCTAGAGGTTATATTGGTGTTGGCTCATTAGGAACTAGAGGTGATATCGCTGCTGAATTACTAATAACAGGTGGTACAGAAGAACAAAAAAATCGTTTCCTTCCAAAGATTGCTAGTGGTGAAATATTGCCTTGTGCAGTTTTAACAGAGCCTCATTCAGGATCTGACATGGGTTCATTTAAAACTAGAGCTGTAGCTAATGGAACACACTACTCAATTACAGGCAACAAAACCTGGGTAACTCATGGCGCAAGAAGTGATTTGATGACACTTTTAGCAAGAACAAATCCTGATGAAAAAGGTTACAAAGGTTTATCTATGTTCTTAGCTGAGAAACAAAGGGGTGATGACAATAACATGTTCCCTGATGATGGTATAAGCGGTGGTGAAATCGAAGTCTTAGGTTATAGAGGTATGAAAGAATATGAAATGGCATTTGATGACTTTAAAGTTAAAAAAGAAAACTTATTGGGTGAAGAAGAGGGAAAAGGTTTCAAACAAATGATGGAAACCTTTGAGGCCGCTAGGATTCAAACAGCTGCAAGGGCACTCGGTGTGGCCCAATCAGCATTCGAAACAGGAATGCAATATGCTATTGATCGAGTAACAACTAATGGTGGCTCACTTTATGACAAGCCTAGAAATGCATCTAAAATTGTATCTATGGTAACTGAGATAATGGCTGCTAGACAATTAACTTATTATGCAGCTAAAGAAAAAGATAAGGGTCATCGTTGCGATCTTGAGGCTGGTATGGCAAAAATGCTTGCTGCACGAGTAGCTTGGGCCTGCGCAGATAACTCTGTTCAGATACATGGCGGCAACGGATTTGCTCTTGAATATCCAATAAGTAGAATTTTATGTGACTCAAGAATATTAAATATTTTCGAAGGCACTGCTGAAATTCAAGCAGACATTGTAACAAGAAGGCTCGTCTCTTCAAATCCATCTTAATCTATGCCAGACTTTTTATATTATTTATTAATACCAATTTCGTTATTAGCTGTTCTAGCTGTTTTAGGTACTGGTATTTACGCCATGTTTAAAGGTGGTGATTTTAACAAAAAATATTCAAACAAACTTATGAGACTAAGGATAACATTGCAGTTTGTAGCAATTGTAATAATTATGAGTGCATTATATTTCGCAACGAATGATTAATGGTCAAACTTAACAAGATTTATACAAAAACAGGTGATAAAGGCTTAACAGGTCTTGTATCAGGAAAAAGAGTATCAAAAGACAATGCGAGAATAAAAGCTTACGGTACTGTAGATGAACTCAATTCAATTTTGGGTATGGTGCGCATTAAATCTTCAAAAAAAATAAATTCTATTATTGCCGAAATTCAAAATGATCTTTTTGATTTAGGTGCAGATTTAGCCACTCCTATCGAAAAAAAACCTAAGTTTAAACCATTGCGTATTACTTCAAATCAAGTTGTAAACTTAGAAAAAATTATTGATCAATTTAATAAAAAACTCTCCCCTTTAAATTCTTTTATTTTGCCAGGAGGAAGTGAAAGTGCGTCATTTTTACACAATGCAAGGACCGTAGCGCGCCGAGCTGAAACTCAAATGGTTACACTTTCAAAAAAAGAAAAAATCAATGATCAGGCCTCAAAATACATAAACAGACTATCAGATTTATTGTTTGTTTTATCAAGAGTTGAAAATAAAAATGGTAAAAATGACATTCTTTGGAAGCCAGGGAAGAATACATAAACTTGTTTACTCAACATAAAAAAATATTATAAGAATTAATTATGAAAATATTAGTACCAGTTAAAAGAGTTATCGATCCGTACGTGAATATCAGAGTTAAATCTGATCAAACAGGTGTTGAAACTGAAAATGTAAAAATGTCTATGAACCCATTTTGTGAAATTGCAGTTGAAGAAGCAATCAGATTAAAGGAAAGTGGTAGTTGTACGGAAATTGTTGCTGTTTCAATTGGCAATCAATCTTGTCAGGAAACAATTCGCACAGCGTTAGCCATGGGCGCCGATAGAGGTATTCATGTTCTAACCGATGAAACGCTAGAACCAATTTCAATTGCAAAAATACTTGCTAAGATTGTTGAGGATGAGTCACCTGGATTAGTTATAACTGGTAAGCAGGCTATTGACGGTGATAATAACCAGACCGGCCAAATGCTTGCAGCTCTCACATCAATGCCTCAAGGGACGTTCGCATCAAAAATTGAAATTGATGGTGAAAAAATTAAAGTTACAAGGGAAATTGATGGTGGTCTTCAAACCATTAATCTCAATATGCCAGCTATTATAACAACAGATCTGAGATTAAATGAGCCAAGATATGCATCTTTGCCTAATATTATGAAAGCTAAGAAGAAGCCGATTGATCAGAAAAGTCCTAGTGATTATGGAGTTGATACTGCTCCAAGAGTTAAAGTATTAAAAGTTATTGAACCGCCAAAAAGACAGGCTGGAATTAAGGTTGAAAATATTGGTGAGTTAGTTGAAAAATTAAAAAATGAGGCAGGAGTTTTATGACATCACTATTTTATATTGAACATTCAAATGGCAAAGTAAGCGATCAAAGCTTAAAAGCAATTACTGCTGCAATTGAGATCGATGGTGAGACACATGGGTTAATTGCAGGTTCAAATATTGACGAAGCGGTTACGGAAGCTTCAAAAATTTCTGGATTAAACAAGTTAATACACATTGATAGTTCAGAATTCGATAATGTTCTGGCTGAAAAGCTTACAGATGTTTTAAATGGAATGTCTGATCAATATGATTATTTCTTAGCTGCAGCTACTACGACAGGAAAAAACGTTATGCCTAGGTTATCAGCTTTACTAGATGTATCACAAATTTCTGAAATCATAGCAATTGAAGGTCCAGATACTTTTATTAGAACAATATATGCAGGCAATGCAATCGCAACCGTTCAAACATCTGATGCTAAGAAAGTTCTTACAGTAAGACCGACTGCTTTTAAAGCTTCAGAAATAGGCACAGAGTCATGTGAAATCTCAAAAATTAGTCCTGAAAATATTTCTTCTATCTCAGAATATGTCAGCGAGGAATTAACAAAATCAGACCGTCCTGAATTAACTTCGGCAAAAACAATTATTTCAGGAGGCAGAGGTATGCAAAATGGAGATAATTTTGAATTACTGGATAAAGTTGCAGCTAAACTTGGTGCAGCTGTAGGCGCTTCAAGGGCGGCAGTCGATGCAGGCTTTGTACCTAATGATTACCAGGTTGGTCAAACGGGAAAAGTTGTTGCTCCCGAGCTATACATTGCCGTTGGAATTTCTGGAGCAATTCAGCATTTAGCAGGAATGAAAGACTCAAAAATTATAGTTGCAATAAATAAGGACGAAGAAGCTCCAATTTTTGATGTGGCTGACTACGGACTTGTTGCAGATTTATTTCAAGTATTACCAGAACTTGAGCAGGCACTCTAATCTAATTTACTTTCAACAAAATCTATAAAGTATTGGTCGTCCCACTCTGCTGGCCCTATCAATCGAGCAATTTCTTTGCCACTACTATCAATAAATATAGAAACAGGAAGACCTAGAGCTTTAATCTCTCTTGGAATATCATTTCTGTCATCAAAGAATAAATCTATGTTCTCAATATCAAAGTCCTTAAAAAATTTTAGAGAACCTTTTTTTGGACCTCTATCAACGCTTATTGCAAGAATATGAAATTGTTCCTTATCAAAATAACTTTGTAGTCGATCAAGAGATGGCATTTCCTCCTTACAGGGTTCACACCATGTTGCCCATAAATTTACTAAAACTAATTTGCCACTAAAATTAGATATAGAAAATTCATTATTATTTGCGTCTTCAAAAAGACTTACAAAACCTGGCTTGTCAGATGGAATCAATTGATTATCCGGCTTAGTTTCGGCATATAAGATGTTGCAATTAAAGTAAATTATGGCATATACCATCAAAATTATGTAATTACGTACCAAAGAAATCATAAATTGAGAGATAAAAGAATAAACAAAAATGTCTAGAAAAAAAATAAATAGACTGAGGGAAAGATTTAAAAAAGGAATGGCAACATCCTTTAAAAAAATCAATTCATCAATAGAAACTGACAGTTTTCTATACAATGAAGATATTGAAGGTTCAATAGCTCACGCAGAAATGCTTGCAAAGCAAAAAATCATTTCACCTAGTGAGTCAACCAAAATTATTAGAGGATTAAAAAAAATTAAATCCGAAATAAAAAGTAATAAATTTATTTTCAGTGATGAACTTGAAGATATTCATCTCAATATTGAAACTCGACTATTCGAATTAATAGGTGAAACAGCTGGGAAACTTCATACAGCTAGATCCAGAAATGATCAGGTCGTTACAGATCTAAAATTATGGATGAAAAAGGATCAAATATCTATTTTAAAAAAAATAAAAAAAGTAAAATCGGTTCTTGTTCAACTAGCTAAAAAAAATGTAAAGACTATCATACCTGGCCTGACTCATTTTCAGTCAGCTCAACCGATTTCTGCAGGACATTATTTTTTAGCGTATTATGAAATGTTTAAAAGAGATACAGTTAGGTTTTGTGAGGCATTAAAAAGAATTGATGAAAACCCACTTGGATCCTGTGCACTAGCAGGCACTCAATATAAAATTAATAGATTTCAAACATCAAAGAAATTGGGTTTTAAAAAACCCTCCAAAAATTCTATTGATAGTGTCGCTGATAGAGATTTTGTAATAGATTTTTTATCAAATGCTTCTGTTTTATCTGTTCACTTGTCAAGAATTTCAGAGGAGATAGTACTTTTTTCGTCAGATCTTATCAATATCTTCAGATTAAGCGATGAAGTTGTGTCTAGCTCTTCAATATTACCACAAAAAAGAAATCCTGATGGAGCTGAGTTAATAAGGGCCAAGGCAGCGATTACTTTTAGCAACCTTAATAGTGCCCTAAATTTACTAAAAGCTTTACCTCTTACTTATAGCAAAGATTTACAAGAGGATAAGCAGCTGGTAGTAAATGCGAGCAACAATTTAAAAATTTCTTTAGATTGTATAATAGACATTTTAAACAATCTTGAGATAAACAAAAAAAATGCAGAGTCATACCTTAATAATAGCTTTTCAAATGCAACTGAATTAGCTGATTGGTTGGTAATTAACCTTAATTATACTTTTAGGGACGCTCACTCTATGTCCTCAAAAATTGTGAATTATGCAGAAAAAAAGCGGAAATTCCTAAAAGATTTAAATTTAACAGATTATAAAAAATTTGATTCTCGAATCTCAAAAAATTTAATGAACTCGCTTAAAATTGAGAATGCTGTGAACAATAAAATAAGCTATGGTGGTACAAGTACATCTGAAGTTTCAAAAATGATAATACTAGCAAAGAAGGAGATTTTGAATGAGAAGATTTAATCTTTACATTTTTATTGCACTTTTTTTTATTTTTATCTCTTGTGGAAAGAAAGGATCACTTGAATATCCAGTTGAGGAAGTGTCACTTAATTACGCTATAAATAAGATAATCTAATATGAAATATTTAAATTATGCTGAAAGTTGCCTAGAGATAGAGCAAGTGAGCATCGAGCACATTACTCAAGATCATCCAACGCCTTTTTATTGTTATAGTAAAAAGGTATTGATTGAAAATATTTCAGATTTTTTTGAAGGTGTTAAAATTTTGGATCCTAAAGTTTGTTATTCATTAAAGGCAAACTCTAATATTTCTTTACTGAAATTATTATCTTCTTATGGAACTGGAGCTGATGTTGTTTCAGAGGGTGAATTTAGAAAAGCAATGGAGTCAGGAATTAAACCATCAGATATTGTATTTTCTGGAGTAGGTAAAACAGATGAGGAGCTTACTTTTGCTATTAAAAATAATTGTTTTCAGATAAATATAGAGTCAGGATCAGAAATTTTAAGAGTCGAAAAAATTGCTAATCAAATGAGTAAAACTCAAAGTATTGCAATAAGGTTAAACCCTGATGTTGACTCAAAAACTCATGAAAAAATTACAACAGGTACGAAGGAAAATAAATTTGGTATACCTCTTCATGAAGCACTTCAAATATTTAAAGATAAAAACAAATATAAAAATGTTGATTTAAATGGCATTGCAGTTCACATAGGAAGTGACATAAAAACCCTAAAGCCATTTCTTAAAACACTTAAAATTTTAAAAGATTTCTGTGAAAAAATAAGGTCACTTGGGATTGAATTAAATACAATAGACCTTGGTGGTGGTTTAAGTCCCCATGAAAGAGAATTTGATATAAAAGAGTTTGCTCTTGCAACAAAGAAAGAATTAGGTGAATTTAATGCAAAATTTATTTTTGAACCTGGAAGAATTATATCTGCAGACGCAGGTATACTTGTTACAAAGATTGTAAGCATTAAAGATAGTGGTGCAAAAAAATTTATAATCTTAGACGCAGGTATGAATGACCTTATACGGCCTGCATTATATGATGCATCTCATGAAATATTACCAATTAAGGAAAGCACTAGCATTTCTAAAATTCCAACTGAAATTGTAGGGCCAATTTGTGAGAGTTCTGATTCATTTTTAAAAGTAGATGAATTTCCTGATGTTAGTGAAGGAGATTATTTAGTGATAATGAATGCTGGTGCCTATGGAGCATCAATGAGTTCAAATTATAACATAAGACCTCTAGCAGCAGAGCTGTTGATAGATAAAGATAGAGTCAAAATTATAAGAAAGAAACAATCTTTCGATGAATTGTTTCATAATGAAAAGGAAATTTCTAATTAAATAAAGTAGCTACAAAATTTACTATTTGATCGATATAGGAATTGATGGACTGGCTAACCGAAAAAGCATTAATGCTTATATTATCAAAGATCAAATCACATAATACAAAACCTGAAGCAAAAATTAAAATTAAAAATGGAAGTGGCAAACTTCCTCTTTGAGTTTTGTATAATACAGGCAGGTTAGCATCATCAGAGGCTGAACGTCCTTTTTGATTAGGAGCACTTACTTCACTAATTAAATCCTCTTGACCTTCGACAAATGAATCATTGTCCTGGAACCATGAAAAGTCACATCGCTTACATTTAACTTGTCTTCCATGGCCAATGTCATTTGATCCAACTAAATATCGCGCAGAACATGAAGGGCAAGTAATTATCATTATTTCAGTTTATATTGTAAGTGTTTTAAAAAGAATAGTGTAATTTAATGGTAATTCTAAATATGAGAAAAAACCCTACTATTATTGTTTTTTTGCTTGTTATAACATCAATTAGTTTTCTCAACATTTACTTCTTTTTTCAGGAAGTTAAAAAGTTTGAAAATAGTGTTACAAATATTAATAATATAGACGGAATTGTTGTGCTTACTGGTGATCAATTTAGAATCGCAAAAGGAATTGAGTTATTGAAACGTAATCCAAATAAAAAACTTCTCATATCAGGTGTAAATAAAAATATAAACCCAGTAGATATAATGAAGGAATTTCCAAGTAGTATAAATTTCTTTCAATGTTGTATTGATATTGGAAAAGATGCAAAAAATACATTTGAAAATATTATTGAAACCTTTGAATGGATGAAGAGTAATGAATTTACTTCAATTATAATAGTAACGTCTGATTACCATCTGCCTAGAGTAAAGCTTGAGATCAATCGCTTTATTGACAATCAACAAATATTCTATGAAGCTGTTAAAACTGACGAGAGTGATAGCATACTAAGACTCAAAAAGATAACTTTGGAATATATAAAATACATAAGAACTTTTTTAAGTATTAAAATTGGAATAAATGAATGATTTTTTTTAGATCTTTATTAGCTAACTTGGCATTTTACATTGTATTAATAGCTTGCATTTTATTTGCGCCAATACTCTTTTTTTTACCAAAAAAACATATGCTTGGCATAATACGCTTTCAATCTATTCACACTAGGATCAGTCTTAAATTATTTGCCAATTTAGAAGTCGAATATCGAGGTATGGAAAATATACCAGAGCAAAGAAAATATTTGATTGCTGCAAAACATCAATCACTTGCAGAGGCTATTTTTTTAAATGATGCAATTAGAGAGCCCTCAATTATTGCAAAAAAACAGCTTTTGTTGATTCCAATAGTTGGGCTATGTTTCAAAAAAGCCAACTTTATTTATGTTGACCGGAGAAAAGGTAAAACTCATATAGAGGCAATGGTTAATTCTGCTAAAGATAGCATGGAAAAGGACCCAAGACCTTTACTAATCTTTCCAGAAGGTACAAGAACAGCAATTGGTGAGAGAAAACCGTATAAATATGGTGTTACGGCTCTTTATGACGGCCTGAATGTGCCATGTCTTCCAGTTGCAATAAACTGTGGGTATTTCTGGTCAAGAAGACACTTTATGAGGTACCCGGGTAAAATGGTAATTGAATTTTTAAAACCCATTGAACCAGGTTTACATAAAGAAGAATTCTCTAAACAACTTTATGACATGATTGAATATCAAAGTGATAAGTTAGTAGAGGAAGCAAAAGAAAATTTTCCTAAATGAGCAAGTCAGCTTTAAAGTGGATAATCATATTTCTATTTTCAATTTTATTACTTTATTCAGCTTACTGGTTAATAGTCTCCTCACAATTTAAGTCTCAAGTAAGCAGTATGCTTGGTGAGAGAAATAATATCAGTTATCAGAGTATGTTCGTTTCAGGATTTCCTTATAGAATGAATATGCAAATAGAGAATCTTGAAATCAGAAATGAATTTACTGAAATGAAGACAGATCAGTTATTTATTGATCTAAACCCATTCGATTTAGAAAAAATAATGTTAAGAATACCAAAAATAAATGGTGATGTAATTATTGAAAATGAGGTATTAAATTTTACCGCCACCAACTTGGCAGCTAGAATAGACTTTAAAGAGCGGAACTTTGACAGTCTGAGATTAATTTCTGATAAAATTGATACGAATTATCTTCAAACAAATATTGCTGAATTTAATAAGATTAAATTTTATATAATAAGTAATAATTTTGACTCATATAATGTTGAAATAAAAAGTATTGGAAATACAAATTTTTATTCTGCAGATAAAACAATTTTAATTGAATTGATTGGCAATATTGAAAATAAAAATAACGAACTTAATGGTGAAATACAGCTAAATATTTTAAATAATGATACAAATGAAACCATCTTTAGCATGCCTCTTAATGTAATTAATGGTGAACTTTTAGCTTTATTTTTTCCGATTTTTAATTTTAGAGATCTTTTTTCTAGTATTTGATCTTCCAAAATCAACTGCATCAGTATCCTGTCCTGCTGAGATAATTTTTTCTCTTACTTTACGAGTTCGTGAAAATATTTTGTGTAGAGTTTTACTATCTTCCCAACGAACTGCTTTTTGCAGGGCGCTTAAATCCTCTGAAAATCGACCAATCATTTCTAATACGGCATCTTTATTTTTCAGAAAAATGTCTCTCCACATAACTGGATCAGATGAAGCTATTCTTGTAAAGTCTCGAAAACCACTCGCACTGTACTTTATAATTTCTTGTTTTGTTACAGTTTCAAGATCGGCAGCAGTTGAAACAATATTATAAGCAATCAAATGAGGTAAGTGAGAAGTAATGGCCATAACCCTATCATGTCTTTCAGGAGACATGATTTCAACTTTGCTTCCAAGCGATTTCCATAACGTTTTAATTTTATTCACCGAGGAAGGTTTGTTGTTTTTTAGTGGTGTTAAGATGCACCATCTGTCAATGAATAACTCAGGAAATCCAGCATAAGGACCACTTTGTTCAGTTCCAGCTATTGGATGAGCAGGGATAAATTGAATAAATTTACTAAATAATCCTGAAACCTCGTTAATTGTAGTTAATTTAGCTGAACCAACATCAGTTACTATCGAATTTTTTTCTAAGTGCGGAGTCATTTCATTTATTATTTTTGGGTAAGTACTTAAAGGTGTACAAATTATAATTAAATCTGAGCCTTTTACTGATTTAACGAGACTATTTGCAACTGTATCAACTAAATTAAGTTTTTTAGCAGCTTTTCTAGTACTACTACTCCTCGAATAACCAACAACTTTATTTGCTATCTTATTTTTTTTAATTGCTAACGAGAAAGATGATCCTATAAGCCCTAGGCCAATAACACTTATCTGGTTAAATAATTTTTTTTTCATGAGTAAAATTTTCTAATGGCTTCAATAAATTTTTTGTTTTCTTCGGCTTTCCCAACTGAAACTCTAATGTACTGATCTAACTTATATTTAGTCATCTTTCTTACAATTATTGAATTAGTCATTAAATATTTAATAAGTTTATTAGCATTTTTACCAACTTTTATTAAAATAAAGTTGGCACGACTATTTACAGGTTCAACGGGCAATTTTCTTAATTCGCCGTGCATTTTGTTTAACCAAAATTTATTATGTTTGATCATTTTCTGTTCATATGCTTTATCATTAATAGCTGCAATGCCAGCAATCTGAGCAGAGTGATTAACGTTAAACGGTCCTCTTATTTTATCCATTAATTTTATTATATCTTTGTGAGCGTAGCACCACCCAAGTCTAAGTGATGCAAGACCATAAATTTTTGAGAATGTTCTTGTAACTATTAAGTTCTTATTTTTTTTAGCAAGATCTATTCCATTTGAATAGTCATAGTCAGTCATATATTCAGCATAGGCAGTATCAATGACAATCTTTATTTTTTTTGGAACTTTACTTACTAATAAGTTTAGATCTTTCTTTGATAAATAGAGACCTGTAGGATTATTTGGTTGAGCAATAAAAATTATTTTGGTCTTTTGATTTATTTTATTTAAAATTGCATCAACTTGAAATTTTAAATTTTTAGTAGATGCAAATTGAACTTTGCCATTATTAATTCTCGCATATATCTCAAACATTAAAAAACTGTGTTCGGGAATTATAACTTCATCACCTTTATTTAGAAATAATTGACAAACTAATCCTAAGATTTCATCTGAACCATTTCCGCAAAAAATATTATCTGTATTTATTTTAAATTTTTTTGAAATTGCTTTTCTTAATTCAAGGCAATTTCCATCAGGATACCTGTTGGTTTTCGCAAGAGTTGATGAAAGTGCTCTGATGACTGACTTACTAGGCCCAAAAGGTGACTCATTGGAAGATAACTTGATAACATTCTTCTTTCCTGGAATAGAAGAGATGCCTCCTTCATATCTGGCTATTTCTTGTAAATTTTTCATTTTTGACCTGGCTATAAATATGTGAATATCGGCTAATTTAAAAGAAAATCTTTATATTAATAGCTAAAAAGATACGTTCTGATTTGACACAATAAAATTCTGCATATAATAACTCTTATTGCGCTGATTTGAGCACAGATTGCGGGCGCGTTAAAAGTACAGCTAAAAAGGCATTTTACCGCCAAACATAGCTGTTAGGCGGTTTTTTTTTGGAGAAAATAAAATTGATTGAAAATAAAACAGTAGAACTAGCAAAAGATCAACCGCTATTACTAGATAGCGGTAAAAGACTTGGTCCAATAATAACAGCTTACACAACTTATGGACAATTAAATGATGAGAAGTCTAATGCTGTTCTAGTATGTCATGCTTTAACAGGTGATCAATACGTTGCCAGTAAACATCCTATTACACAGAAAGATGGATGGTGGTCAAATGTAGTTGGGCCAGGAAAGTCAATTGACACAAATAAGTTTTTTGTTGTATGTCCGAATGTCATCGGCGGCTGTATGGGTTCTTCAGGTCCAAAAGAAATCAACCCTGTATCAGGTAAAGAATTTGGAACAGATTTTCCAATAATTACAATAGCTGACATGGTAAAAGCACAAAAATTATTAATAGACCACTTAAATATTAAAAAGATATTCTGCGTAACTGGTGGTTCTATGGGAGGGATGCTTGTATTAGAGTGGTTATCAAAATTTCCAGATATGGTTCATTCTGCGATTCCAATAGCGACTGCTACGAATCATTCAGCTCAAAATATTGCATTAAATGAACTAGCAAGACAAGCTATTATGGCTGATCCAAATTGGCAAACAGGCAAATATTACAGTTCTCCAGATAAACCCACAAAAGGTCTTTCAGTTGCAAGAATGGCTGCTCATATATCCTACCTGTCAAAAGATGCTCTACAAAGTAAATTTGGACGAAATCTTCAGGACAGAAATGAACTTGAATATTCTTTTGATGCTGATTTTCAAATAGAAAGTTATCTAAGGCATCAAGGCTTTACTTTTGTTGATCGGTTTGATGCGAATAGTTATCTGTATATAACACGCGCAATGGACTATTTTGATGTTACTTCACAGCATGGTGGATCACTTATTGAAGCTTTTAAAGATACAAAATCAAAAATATTATGTATTTCATTCACAAGTGATTGGCTTTATCCAACCTCAGAAAATAAGAAAATTGTAAAGGTATTCAATTCCTTGGGGCTTGATGTTAGTTTTATAGAAATTGAAACCGATGGAGGTCATGACTCCTTTCTTCTTGAAGAGCCAAAGTTTTTTGAGGCTTTAAAAGGGTTCCTAAATTCAACATTTGATAAAATATGAGCCTAATAAACGAAAAAAAAGATTTCAGTATTATTTCCTCCTTAATTCCAGAAAGATCAAGTGTAATTGATATTGGATGTAATGACGGTTCTTTACTTGAATATTTAGAAATAAATAAGAAAGTTGATGGCCGTGGAATGGAAATTGACCAAGAAAAAGTGCAGTTGTGTTTATCAAAAGGAATTTCTGTAATTGAAGGAGATGCTGATACAGATCTTTTTGATTATCCTGACAATCTCTTTGACTACTCAATATTGACCTATACGTTACAGGCAACAAAAAGTCCTAAAACAGTTCTTTCTCAATTGGTTAGAATCTCATCAAAATCAATAATTTCATTTCCAAATTTTGGACATTGGTTGATAGGTAGCAGTCTTTTAATTAATCAAAAAATGCCAGTTAGTAAAAAGTTGAGCTATTCATGGCATGAAACGCCTAATCTACATTTTTGCACTATTAATGATTTTATAGATTTATGTAATGAATTGAGTATTAAAATTGAGTTTAAAGCAAACTTAAAAACGAAAAAAATAAAACCATTTAACGGTAAAAATATAATTGATAGCTACTTTAATGAAGTTGGTTTATTTCTAATTTCAAAAAAATAATCATGTATAATATAGAAATTATAAATTGTTTAAGTGATAATTACTCATACATATGCTTTAATGACAATGAAGCATTTGTAGTTGATCCGTCTGAGTACACTCCAATAAAAAATTTTTTATTAGAAAAAAATTTGGATCTCAAATTTATTTTAAATACTCATCACCATCATGACCATATTGGCGGCAATAGAGAATTAAAAAAAGATTATGACTGCAAAATTATTGCACCAAAGAAAGATGAAAAGAATATTCCTGATGTGGATATCTTTGTTGAGCAAGACAATATATTAAATATTTTAGATACTAGCTGCCAAGTTTTTGAAGTACCTGGTCATACACTTGGGCATATTGCTTTTTACTTTGAAGCTTTAGATGCCGCTTTTACTGGCGATACCCTTTTTTCTCTTGGCTGTGGGAGACTCTTCGAGGGAACACCTGAAATGATGTGGAACTCCTTGCTTAAAATACGATCCTTACCAGAAAATACCAAAATTTATTGTGGCCATGAGTATACACTCAGCAATGCAAGATTTATTGCCTCTGTTGTTAATAATGACAGCATTGAAGAAAAAATTAAAATTCTAGAGAGACTTAGAAATTCCAATGGTAGATCAATACCTACACTTTTAAGTGATGAAATGGATTTAAACTTATTTCTTAAAGCAGATAACAATGAAGTTGCTAGGGCACTAGGTATGGAAGATGCAAATGCACTTGACGTATTTACTAGGCTTAGATCCCTTAAAGATAACTTTTAATGGAAATATTGACCGCCATTTGCTGAAATCGTTGATCCAGTAATAAAGCCTGCGTCTTCGCTAGCCAAAAAAGTTACAATTCTTGAAACTTCCTCAACCGTTCCTAATCTTCCAACAGGAATTTCAGATAAAATTGCTTCCATAACTTTTTCTGGAGTATCAGCTAACAAATCAGTGCTTATATAACCTGGAGCTACTGCATTGACTGTAATGTTTTTTCTTGCAGTTTCCGCTGCCAACGCTTTTGTAAAACCAATAACACCTGCCTTTGCAGCACTATAATTAACAACACCCATTTGCCCTTTGAGACCATTAATTGAGGAAATAGAAATAATTCTTCCAAACCCTTTTTCTCTCATTCCATCCAATACGCATCTAGTCATGTAAAATACTGAGTCTAAATCAACACGTATAACGTCATCCCATTGTTCTACAGACATTTTATGTGCCATAGCAGCTTTAGTTATTCCTGCGTTGTTAACGAGAATATCAATTTGACCTAACTTTTCAGTAACTTCTTTAACTCCTGCTTCACAAGCAGCTGCGTCTGCGACATTCCATTGAAAAACACTTACGCCATGTTCTTGAGAGAACTTATTGGCAGCCTCTGAGTTAGAGCCGTATGTTGCGGCAACTTCACAACCACTTTGCTTCAACGCTATAGAAATTGCAGCCCCAATGCCTCTTGTTCCACCTGTAACTAATGCTACCTTTGTCATAGTATATCTCCTTTAAAAAATTATCTTTCCACACAAAGTGCTATACCCATACCGCCACCAATACATAATGTAGCCAAGCCTTTTTTTGCATCTTGCCTTTTCATTTGGTTGAGTAGAGTGACTAATATTCTTGCTCCCGAAGCACCTATAGGGTGTCCAATTGCAATTGCTCCACCATTTACATTTACTTTTGATGTGTCCCAGCCCATTTCTTTATTCACAGCACAAGATTGAGCTGCAAAAGCCTCATTGGACTCAATAAGATCAAGGTCGTTCACACTCCAACCCGCTTTTTCTAACGCTCTACGACTTGCAGGTATTGGACCAGTACCCATTACTGCGGGATCTACTCCAACACTGGCCCATGACACAATTCGAGCCAGAGGTTCAATATTTTTTTTCTTTAGCTCTGATTCACTCATAACAGCAAGCGCAGCAGCTCCATCATTGATACCACTTGCATTTGCTGCAGTAACTGTTCCTTCTTTTGCAAATGCTGGGCGGAGCGATGCAATCTTTTCTAATTGGACGTTATCTTTAATGTATTCATCTTTATCAAAATTAATTGTTTCTTTGCGCGTCTTGATTTCTACATTGATAATTTCATCGTTGAACAAACCATCTGATTTTGCTTTACTTGCTTTTTGTTGAGAATTGAAAGCAAATTCGTCTTGCTGGTCTCTCGTGATTTGCCATTGTTGCGCTACATTTTCAGCTGTTGTTCCCATGTGGTAACCATTAAAAGCATCCCATAAACCATCTTTAATCATCGAGTCTATCATTTTGTCATCACCCATTTTTGTACCATTTCTGAGATGCATACAGTGAGGTGATTGACTCATGCTTTCCTGACCTCCTGCAATTATGATGTTTGCATCACCATTAGCTATGGATTGGTATGCAAGTGCGACACTTTTTAAACCAGAGCCGCATACTTGATTTACTAACCACGCAGGTGTCTCCTTATTTATTCCAGCATTTACTGATGCTTGTCGAGCAGCATTTTGTCCAGTAGCAGCAGTTAGCACTTGTCCCATTATGACTTCATCTACCTCTGCAGTATCGACACCTGATCTAGTTAATGCTTCTTTGATAACAATCGTTCCAAGATCATGTGCTGGCGTGTTCGCCAGTGATCCATTAAAAGTACCCACAGCAGTTCTGACAGCCGATGTAATGTACGCATCACTCATAAAAATACCCCTTTATACCTCAATTTTTGGCAATTTTTCAGCTCTAGACTGATCAAGATAACTTGCAGAGATAATTTTGCAACTTTTATTTAAATTAATCAATAACGGGTTTCCAGTTGGTATTTCTAAATTAACGATGTCTTCATCCTCAATATTAAATAATTTTTTACATAATGCTCTTAGGCTATTTCCATGAGCAGAAATTAAAACTATTTTACCACTTAATAATGGCATTATGGATTTTTCCCAATAGGGAATAACCCGCTCATAAGTGTCTTTCAAACACTCGGATAGAGGAAGGTTATTTATACCACTGTATAAAGGATCATTAGCCGGATTCATGTCGTTACCCTTTTCAAGTTCTGGTGGTGGAGTATCATAACCCCTCCTCCATTTCAGAAATTGGTCATCGCCATATTTTTTTTTAACTTCATCTTTATTTAGTCCTTGAAGAGCTCCATAGTGCCTTTCATTGAGCTGCCAAGCTTTTTCTATTTCTATATTTTCAAGATTCATTTCACTTAGAATAATTTCAAGAGTTTTTTGAGCTCTCGATAAGAAAGATGTAAAACAATATGTTGGTTTTAATTTACTTTCACTTATTAACTGTCCGGATAACTTAGCTTCAGAAATTCCTAGTTCATCTAATTCAACATCTACCCAACCAGTAAAAATATTTTTTACATTCCAAACACTTTTACCGTGTCTGACAAGAATTAGTTGATAAGTCATTATTTGTTAACTTGATTGGTAATTTTATTATTTAATAAAAAGTCAACTAACTGTTCAGCTATTTGAACAGCTACTTTTTCCTGTGCCTCTTTAGTACCTGCGCCTATGTGAGGTGTCATTACAACATTGCTCATGCCTGAGAAAATACTATTTTTTTGTGGTTCTTCTTCATATACATCACAGCCGTATCCTGCAATTTCTTCTGCTATAAGTGAATTCTTGATTGCTTCTTCATTTACTATTCCGCCTCTTGCACAGTTAATTATGATGGCAGATTTTTTCATGCTCTTTAGGTTGTCAGAATTTATCATATATTTTGATTTTTCTGAGAGCTTATTGTGAAATGTAAGGATATCTGCTTCTTTTATTAATTCTTCAAATGACATTTTCACAATGTTACTTTTTTTGGCTTCATCATCATCCAAAGAATTACTAAAAACAGCCACATTCATTCCATAAGCTTTAGAAATATTTGCTATGTTCTTACCAACATTTCCATACCCAACTATACCAATAGTTTTACCTAGCATTTCATGACCAATATGTGACTTCTTTTCCCATTTATTTTCATGCATGGTTTGATTTGCTGTATTAAGTTTTCGCATCAAGGTGTGTATTAAACCCATCGTTAACTCTGATGTAGCTTGAACATTTCCTAAAGGGGTATTCATTACAACTATATTTTTTTCTGTGGCAGCTTGTAAATCAACATTATCAACACCCACACCTGGACGACCTATTACTTTGAGGACATCTGAGGAATTGATAATTTTTGCGGTAACAGTTACGGCTGATCTTATTACAAGACCTTCATAACCTTTAATTTCGTTACAAAGCTCATCTTCGGAAAGACCTGTTTTTTGGTCATACGGAATATTATTCTCATCAAAAATTCTAAAGACTTCATTTGAAACATTATCAGCTACTAATACTTTGCTCATTTATTATGATCAGACTTAACTTTTTCATACGCCCAATCAATCCATGGCAATACCATTTGAACGTTTTTATTTTCAACAGTTGATCCACCCCATATTCTTATTCCTGGGGGAGCAGTTTTATAAGAATTTAAATCATAGCCAGCCTCGTTATTCTCAAGTTCAGAACAAACTTCTTTCATGACTTGAGCTTTTTTGCCATCATCTAAATTCACAAACCAATCATCTTTAGGCAAAATACAAATAGAAGTACATGATCTTGTTTCTGGATCTTTTGCCAAAAACTCAAAATTTTCATTAGACTCTATCCAATCAGATACGATCTTAAGATTATTTTCAGATATTTTTACTAATTCGTTAATTCCACCAACTTCAATAGACCAGTTAAGTGAATTTAAAACATCTTCAACACTTATCATTGAAGGAGTATTAATTGTTGCGCCTGAAAAAATTCCTTTGATGAATTTTTGATTGTCAGCAAGCCTAAAAACTTTCGGAACAGGCCATGGTGGAGTGTAAGACTCAAGTCTTTCAACTGCACGAGGAGATAGGATTAGCATTCCATGTGCAGCCTCACTACCTAGCACCTTTTGCCATGAATAAGTGACAACATCAAGTTTTGGCCAATCCATTTGCATTGAAAAGACTGCAGAAGTTGCATCGCATATGACCAGTCCTTCTCTTTCATCACTAATCCAGTCTGTATTTTTAATTCGAACTCCTGCGGTGGTACCGTTCCAGGTAAATACGATATCGTTTTTAGAGTCACTCTTTGAGAAATCAGGTAATTGACCGTATTCAGCCTTAACTAATACCTTATCTTTTAGGGGGAGCTGTTCTCCAGCATCAATATTCCAATCATGTCCAAAATTTTCCCAAGAATAAACTTCAACACCTCTTTGTCCAAGCAAGCACCACATAGCCATTTCGACAGCACCAGTGTCAGAGGCAGGAACGATCCCTATATGATAATCATCAGGAATACCCAAAACTTGTCGAGACTTATCTATCACTTCTTGTAACTTATCTACAGCAGCTTTTGATCTGTGAGATCTTGAGACTGCAGCATTTTTTAGTTTATCAACCGACCATCCTGGAGGCTTTGCGCATGGGCCAGATGAGAAGTAAGGGTAATGAGGTTTTTCTGAGGGTTTTTCCATATTAAATATCCATTAATAAATTAACTAAGCCATCTGCTGGTTTAGGGTCGAAATAAGTAGACTTTTTGGGAACTACCTTATTTCTATCTGCGAGGGACATTATCTTTTTAATAGCCAAAGGGCAAATAAAAAATGCTATGTCAGCCAAGCCTTTATCAACCTGTTTTGATAATTCAACATGATCACTTTTGCCGGGAACATTAATTAAATTCTTCAATTTCATACCGTTAGATTTATTAGATATAGTTTTTATAATTACTTTCTCAAGAATATCTGTATCTGTTTCATAGTTTCGGTAAATTTTTTTATTAGAGGACAAATCAACTGCATACCATTGCTTTTTTGTATAAATCATGAGAATTCCATCCTTGCGTGGTGACTTAAATTTTGTCTTTTTTGTTAACGGAAAAAGTTTTTTTATTTTTGAAATAAAAATTTCATGATCGTAATTTTTTATATTTGCAATCCTATGAAAACCAAGAATGTTAATATTACTTTGATCAAATATCGCTGATAGCATATTTACACTCTGTTTATTTTTGGTTGATTTTAAAAGATCTTCAAGTGCAGAAAATCTATGATGACCATCAGCAATATAGAACTTTTTAACTTTTGTGTATTCTTTTTTGATATAGTCGATATCTTTTACTTCAGAAACCCTCCACAAAGAACGAGTAGTTCCACCAAGTGTTTTAAATTTATATAAAGGTTTTATTTTTTTATATTTATTAATTATTAGATTTAAATTGGTTTTATCTCTAAATGATAAGTACACTGGTCCTACTTGCATTTTAGTATTCTTTAGAGTCTTTAAAATTGATTTTGATCTTTCATTGTAGATTGCTTCATGTTTTAAAATTTTTTTCTTACTTTGATTATTAATGTTTATGGAAGCAACAATTCCATAGAGGTTTTTTTTGTATTTATTTAAATGATAAACATAAAAGCATTCATCATCTTCTTGAAAGATTATTTTATTTCTTATCATTGATTGGAGGTGATCATAGGCATGTTTTCTTGAATTGGTTTTTGAAATTCCGGGGTAAAATGCCTCAGGACTTACTACGTTTAGAAAATTGTACTCAGATTCTTTTAAAATCTTGTTTAGCTGTTTCTCTGTTAAATTATCAAAAGTAGGCAAAACTACTTCCTTGACCCTCTTTGCTTGAGGTCTGAATGCCCTGAAAGGTTTTACAGTTAATGACATATTATTTCTTTATACTTAGAGTTGTGTAAGAAACGATATTATAGACACATTTTATGTACAAAAATCAATGAATTTGACCAAATTCTTAAAAATTATCATATTGACATAATAGTGGCCAAGTCTATATTCAGCTCACTTTAACAAGAAAATTTCAATATGTTTGCAATAGTATCTACCGGTGGTAAGCAGTATAAAGTAGCTGAGGAGACAGTCCTTACAGTCAATAAACTTGAGGGTTCAGATGGCGATAAGGTGACCTTAGACGAAGTTCTTTTTGCTAGTGACGGTAAAAACTTCGCTCTTGGTAATCCCCAAATTGATGGCGCTAAAGTTAATGCAGAGATAGTTAAACAAGATCGAGATCGGAAGATCCTCGTTTTTAAAAAGAAAAGAAGAAAAAATTATAGAAGACTAAAGGGACACAGACAGGACATTACTTTTCTAAAAATCAATTCATTAGATATACCTGGCTTTACCAATACAAAAAAAGCTGAGAAGGCTCCAAAAGAAGTAGAGAAAAAAGCTAAAACAGTAAATGAAAAACCAAGCGTAGCTAAAAAGAAAAAAACTGTAAAAAAGAAAGCTGTTAAAAAGGATTAAAATATTATGGCAACTAAAAAAGCTGGCGGTTCATCGAGAAACGGAAGAGACTCAGCTGGTCGTAGATTAGGTATCAAGAAATACAGTGGTGAAATTGTAATCCCAGGAAACATCATCGCTCGTCAAAGAGGTACAAAATGGCACCCTGGCGAAAATGTTGGCTTAGGCAAAGACCATACCATATTTTCATTAATTGAAGGTTCAGTAAAATTCGGCAAAAAGAAAAAAGGTCGTACATTTATTTCTGTAGTACCCAAAGCTTAAAAATTATCTCTCTAGATAATAAAAATTAATTACAATGAAATTTATTGATGAAGCTAAGATCTTTGTAAAAAGTGGTGATGGTGGTGATGGCTGCCTAAGCTTTAGAAGAGAAAAATATATTGAATTCGGTGGACCAGATGGAGGCAATGGAGGTAAAGGCGGAGATATACTGGTTGAGGGCATAAAGTCTCTTAACACGCTTGTTGATTATAGATTTAAAAAACACTTTAAAGCTCAAAAAGGGAGAAGCGGATCAGGTAGAAACCGCACTGGAGCTTCTGGAAAAGACTTGGTGCTTAAGTTACCAATTGGAACTGAAATTATAATAGATGGAAATATTATCGCTGATATCACTTCACAAAACAAAGTGGTTTTATTTCCTGGAGGTAAAGGTGGATTAGGAAATATTAATTTTAAATCATCTACTAATAGAGCTCCAAGAAAAACGACACCTGGTGAAAAAGGTCATGAGACTGAATTATTACTTAAGCTGAAAATTTTAGCAGATATTGGACTTGTAGGTTTCCCAAACGCAGGAAAATCAAGCCTTTTAAGAAAAGTATCTGCTGCAAAACCTAAAGTTGCTGACTACCCATTTACTACGCTTAACCCAAAACTTGGAGTATTAAGAAAAAATGATGATGAAGTTGTAATTGCTGATATACCCGGCTTAATTGAAGATGCTCATAAAGGTAACGGGTTAGGTATACAGTTTTTAAAACATATAGAAAGATGTCATTCAATTGTTCATGTAATTGATATAACTCTTGATAATCTTGTAGAGGCTTATGATACTATTGTTCAAGAATTGGAAAAGTATGACAGTAAAATAAATAAAAAAAACAATGTTATTGTTTTAAATAAGATTGATTTATTGAGTGATAATGAAATTGAGAAAAAGAAAAAACAATTAGAAAAGAATTTAAAAAATGAAATTTATCCCATTTCTACTATAACAGGGAAAGGCATTGAAGATCTGAGTAATAAGATTCTCAGTTTTGGAAGAAAAAATGAAAATTGAAGATACAAAAAGAATAGTAGTTAAAGTAGGTTCCTCACTGCTTTTTGACCAAGATACTAATACACTTAATTCAGAGTGGTTAATTAGCCTTGCAGAAGATATCAAAAAACTGAGAGAAAAAGGTAAGCAAATAATTATTGTTTCATCCGGAGCAATAGCTTTAGGTGCAAAAGACCTAAACTTGCACATGAAAGAATTAAAAATGGACATGAATCAGGCTGTTTCTTCTGTTGGCCAAATACATTTAATGAGCAGTTATAAATCAGCGTTTGAAAAGAATGAGATTAAAGTATCACAAATTCTCCTTACCCTTGATGACACTGAACAACGAAGAAGATCTATCAATGCAAGACGAACGATTGATACTTTACTTAATCTAAATATTGTACCAATTGTAAATGAAAACGATACTATTGCTACTACTGAGATCCGTTACGGAGATAATGATAGACTTGCTTCAAGAGTGGCACAGATATCAAGTGCTGATTGCCTAATTATGCTTTCTAACATAAATGGCTTGTATTCATCTGACCCAAAAAATGACAATGAAATCAAATTAATAGATAAGGTCACAGAAATTAATACCGAAATTGAAGAAATGATTGGCACTTCGGTCTCTGAAACTGGAAAAGGTGGTATGAAAACAAAAATTCAAGCTGCAAAAACAGCATTGTTGTCTGGATGTCATCTTGCTATAACAAACGGAACTATAAATCATCCCATTACTTCTCTATTTAATGGTAGACCTTGCACATGGTTTGTGCCAAGTAAAACTCCGCTCGCTGCTCGTAAACAATGGATTGCAGGAACGATGAAGCCTGTTGGAAGCTTGATAATAGATGAAGGTGCAACTAAAGCTTTGAAAAATGGGAGCAGTCTTCTTCCCGCTGGTATTAAATCAATTGAAGGTAAGTTTGAGAGAGGAGACGTTATTGAAATTAAAACAATTGATAAAAACATTATTGGTATTGGTCTATCAGGATACTCAGCAAGTGAGAGTGAGTTAATTAAGGGACATAAAAGTGATGAAATTGCTAAAATTCTCAGTTACTCTTATAGAGAAGAAATGATACATAAAGATGACCTTGTTTTGCTATGAATATTAAAGAGTATTTAGAAAACCTTGGAAATAATAGTCTGCAGGCCTCAAAAGAAATTAAGCCTTTGTCTACTGACGAAAAGAATGCACTTCTAAATTCTATAATTAGTTGTTTGAAGAAAGATATGAACAGTATCCTTGAAGCTAATAGGAAAGATATAGAATTATGTGAAGAGAAAATTTCAAAAGCTATGGTTGATCGCCTTCTCTTAAATGAAGAGAGGTTTAATGGAATTATAAAGTCAATTGAAAACGTCATATCTTTAAGTGACCCTGTTGGAAATATTCTTTTAACAAATAAAAGACCAAACGGTATGGTGGTTGAGAGAATTTCTGTTCCACTTGGTGTAATTGGAATAATTTATGAAAGCAGACCAAACGTTACAGTTGATGCCACTGTATTGTGCATGAAAGCAGGTAATAGTGTAATTTTAAGAGGTGGATCTGAATGTTTTAATACCAACACGGCTCTTGTAAACTCAATGAGAAATGCTTTCAAATTAAATTCATTTAATGAAAACATTATTCAATATATTGAAACAACAGATAGAGCGGCAGTTGATTTTATGCTAGCTGAAATGACAGATTTTATTGATGTAATTGTTCCAAGAGGTGGAAAAGGTCTTGTAAAAAAAGTTCAGGATACTGCTAAAATACCAGTGATTGGCCATTTAGATGGCATTTGTCATGTTTACGTTGATAAAAGTTCTAAACCATCTGAAGCGAGTAAAATAGTAGAGAATGCAAAGTTAAGAAGAACTGGAATATGTGGTGCCGCAGAAACTCTACTTGTTGATAGCGACTGTGTAGATACTCATCTGCCAGAAATAATAAAATTATTAAGCGATGGTGGTTGTGAGATAAGAGGAGATGAAATATGTAAAGAAAAGTTTCCTAATATCAAAATTGCAACTGAGGAAGACTGGAAAACAGAATATTTAGACGCAATTATATCGATAAAAATTGTAAACGGCATAGATGACGCATTGGACCATATTTCAAAATATAGTTCTGGACATACAGAAAGCATAATTTCAGAAAATAGATCGAACATAGAAAAGTTTCTAAATTCAGTGGAAAGTGCAATTGTTATGCATAATGCTTCAACACAATTCGCTGATGGGGGAGAATTTGGATTGGGTGCAGAAATCGGCATAGCAACTGGTAAATTGCACGCGAGAGGGCCAGTCGGGTTAGAGGGACTTACAACTTACAAGTATGTTGTCCGTGGATCTGGACAAATTAGACCTTAAAAATGAAAATAGGTATTTTGGGAAGCTCTTTTAATCCAATTCACAAAGGTCATATAGCTATCGCAAAAAAAGCGATAAATATTTTTGATCTCGACCAAGTATGGTTGATGATTACAAATCAAAATCCTCTTAAAAAAGGATATGAATATTTAGACTATAACACTAGAATTAGATTACTTAAAAAATCTATAACTTCGAAAAAGTTAATTATCAAAAACTTTGAAAAAAAAACTAAATCTGTTTTTTTAATTGATAATTTAGATTATATAAAAAAATCGTTTCCAAAAAATAAGTTTATTTTTCTTATGGGTACTGACTCTTTTCTTGAAATAGATAAGTGGAAAAAATACGATAAAATATTTAAACAAATGCCTTTAGCAATATTCAATAGATATGGAACGAAGAAGAAATCATTAGAGTCGAAAGTTTCAATAAAATATAAAGACTACAAATTTGATCATAGAACCAAGAAGGATATTTTTGAAAATATACCTGGATGGTATTTAATAAATGATTTTGATGTTAGGGAGTCTTCGACAAATTTAAGGCAAAAATCAAAAGTTTAATTTTTATTAATATGATTATGTGTTTGATCGAGTGATTTTTTTAATTTCTCGACAAGTTCATCAATGTGATTTTTTGAGAAAATCAGTGGAGGACAAAATATCATGCCATCTCTGACGGCTCTCATAATAAGACCATTTTCAATACAATAATCCCTGCAAATTGTTCCAACCGTACCTGTATCCTCAAACATAGTTCCCTTTTCTTTGTCTTTAACAAGCTCTACGCAACCAATGTAACTTTTCATTCTTACCTCTCCAACTAAGGGATGGTCAGCGATCTCTTTCATTTTTTCATTTAAATAAACCGATGTATTTTTAGAATTCTCTATGAGATTTTCTTCTCTGATTATTTTTAAATTTTCGATTGCTACCGCGCAAGCAACAGGATGACCAGAATAAGTATATCCGTGATAGAATTCTCCCCCTTCATCTATAAGTACGTCAGAAACGCGCTTTCCAACCATAATTCCTGAAAGTGGTATGTATCCTGAACTGATTCCTTTTGCCATTGTTATAATATCTGGGTTAATTCCATATGTGTCTGAGCCAAACCAATTGCCAGTTCTTCCAAAACCACATATAACTTCATCAACGACGACCAGAATGTCGTACTTGCTACAGATTTCCTGCACTCTTGGCCAATAAGTTTCTGGAGGAATTATTACACCACCTGCACCTTGTATTGGCTCTCCAATGAAGGCAGCAATGTTTTCTGGACCAAGTTCTAATATTTTTTCCTCGATTTTATTTGCAGTAAAAATTCCAAACTCTTCTGGCGACATTTCCTGTCCATATTTATACCAATAGGGAGGCATTACATGAGCGAAACCAGGCATCATACCTCCTTGTTCGTGCATAGCTGTCATTCCACCAAGACTCATACCTGTCATTGTACTGCCATGATAAGCATACTCTCGACTTATAAATGTTTTCTTATTTGGTTGTCCTTTAAGATCCCAGTATCTACGAACCATTCTAACCACAGTATCATTTGCTTCAGATCCACTGGAGGAAAAAAATGCATGATTGAGATCACCAGGTGAAATTTCTGCCAATTGTTGAGCAAGCTCGATTGAAGGTGCTGTAGCGGTTTTAAAGAATGAATTATAATAAGGTAATTCTTGCATTTGCTTATAAGCAACGTCAGCTAAAATCTTTCTACCGTAACCCACATTTACACACCATAAACCAGACATAGCATCTAAAAATTGTTTATTGTCAGTATTTGTTAGGTAAACACCATCAGCTTTCACAATTATATTGCTACCTTCTTTGGCTAGAGATTTATAATCGGTAAATGGATGAAGATGATGCGCCGAATCTATTTCCTGCCACTGTTCTGTTGTTCTATTTAAGTATGCCATTATTTAAATGCCTGAATTCCTGTTAAATTACGACCTAGTATTAGAGTATGTACGTCATGAGTGCCCTCATAGGTTTTTACTGTTTCAAGATTAACCATATGTCTCATAACATGATATTCATCTGATATACCGTTCCCACCTAATATATCCCTAGAATTTCTTGCCACCTCTAAACTTTTTGCCACGTTATTCCTTTTTATAAAACTTATCATATTTGCATCTGATTGTTGATTATCCATTAATCTACCAATACGAAGAGCTGCTTGTAAACCCAAAGTTATTTCAGTTTGCATATCTACAAGTTTAGATTGAACAAGTTGAGTTGCAGCTATAGGTTTGCCAAACATAATTCTATCTAACGCATATTGTCTTGCAGTCTCTAGACAAAACTCTGCAGCCCCCAATACGCCCCAGGAGATCCCGTACCTTGCGCTATTCAAGCATTCAAATGGTCCTCGCAGTCCAGAAACATTTGGAAGAATTTTACTATCATCACAAAAAACGTTTTCTAATATAATTTGTCCAGTAGCAGAAGCTCGCAGTGATAACTTTCCTTCTATTTTTGGAGTCGACAACCCTTCACTATCTCGATCTATGATAAAGCCTTTTATTTTGCCACTTTCATCTTTTGCCCAAACAATTGCAACATCTGCATGAGGTGCATTACTAATCCACGTTTTTGTTCCATTAATTACGTAGCCACCTTTAACTTTTACTGCATTTGTTTTCATTGATGAAGGATCACTTCCAGCATCAGGCTCTGTTAGTCCAAAGCATCCAATTAACTCTCCAGATGCTAATCTAGGAAGATATTCTTGTTTTTGATCTTCACTTCCAAATTTATAAATTGGAAGCATCACTAAACTAGTTTGTACAGACATTATTGATCTATATGCGCTATCAATTCTTTCAATCTCTCGTGCGATCAATCCATAAGACACAAAATTTGACCCAGCACAGCCATATCCATTTAAGTAAGAACCCAAAATACCAAGCTTACCCATTTCAGTAAAAATACTTCTATCAAAATTTTCATTTCTATTGTCGCTTACTATTCTTGGAAGTAATTTATCTCTGCAGTACGATTTTACAGAAGATTGAAGAATCTGTTCCTCATCAGATAGTTGGTTTTGAAAATTTAAAATATCATCCCAGGCAGATGAAGTTTTAGCTTGTGTTTCTTTTTCGTGAATATTAATTACCATACAATTTTGTTATATGATATTTCTATTATATAAGTAAACTAAAATTTAATGTATTCACAAAATAAACCACTGATTGCCGTCTTTGCAGATGTTATCGAAAAAGCAGAACTACATCGCACTTATCATGCCTCAGGAACAAATTATATTAAAGCAGTTGCAAATGCTACAAGTGGGATTCCTGTAATATTGCCAGCCTTGGGTGATTTAATTGACTACAGAAGTATTCTTACAAAATTTGATGGTGTGTTACTTACCGGCAGTCTTTCAAATGTTTATCCAGAATTCTATAGTAAAGATAAAATTGTTGAGCCAATCGATATAGACAGAGATAAAACTGTTTTACCAATGATAGATTACATCTTTAAAAAAGAGATTCCCATGCTGGCCATCTGCAGAGGTTTTCAGGAGGTTAATGTTGCTCTTGGAGGTTCATTATATGCAGACATTCATGAAGTTCCCGGTAGGATGGACCATCGATGTCCAGTGTCAGATGATGCTGAGGTACAATTTTCTAAACAACATGAAGTGTATTTAACTACTAATGGCAAATTAGAAAATCTCGCAGGCACACCAACAATTGAAGTTAATTCTCTACATACCCAGGGAATAGATCAACTTGCCAGTGATCTAGTAACAGAAGGCGTAGCAAAAGATGACACAATTGAGGCCATAAGTCTAAAGAACTACAGCGGATATTTTTTTGGAGTACAATGGCATCCTGAGTATTCTGCCACAACAGATGACTTCTCAAAAAAGTTGTTCGAGTCATTTAGCTTATCTGTTGAAAAAAATAGTTTAGAACGTATTAGATAAAAAAATTACTATATATGACAGTAGCCACTGTTAAAAAAGATAAAGTAATAACTAATAATTTTTTTAAAAAATTTTTCTTTGATAAGAATTTAAATATTATATCTCCAGACCAGCACCACAAAGAATGACTAAATACTTGAATGCCAAAAAAAGTTGAGGCGACAATAATTACTTCGGTTATCCAATTTATTTCTGATTGTAAGTTTCCAAGAGATGTAAATTGTGTGTAAGCTGCGATCACCATTGCCCATCCTTTTGGATTTAGAGGATGAACCAATAGACCATTAAAAATACTTGGAACACTTTTTTCATATTTCAAGTTGTTACTCGTAAAATCAAGATAAAGAAGTTTATATGAGAGCCAACAAATATATGCTGTGCCAATAAATTTTAATATTTGTAAAAACAATACATTTGAATTTAATATAGTCAGAAAACCAAAACCAAGTCCAATTGTTAAAAATAGTTTTCCAAAAGTAACTCCTACAACAAATGGTATTGATTTATAAAATCCATGGCTTGCTCCTGAGCTCATAAGTAATAAGTTGGCAGGACCAGGGGTTACAACCATAATAATTGCAAAAACCAGGAAGGCGGGATAAAGAGATGCGCTCATCTAATATCTTTTGCCAGCAATTTTTGATGCCATATTGATTGCTTCAACTAAACTTGTGCACGAAGCTAAAAACTTATTAGAGATATCAAAACCTGTACCATGATCTGGGCTAGTTCTTATAAAGGAAAGACCGGCTGTATAATTGACAGTTTTTTCAAAAGATAAGAGTTTTGCAGGAATTAAAGCTTGATCGTGATACATACATAAAAAAGCATCATAAGACTCTAGATTATGTTTTCTAAATAAAGAATCGGCCGCAAAAGGACCGTTGATATCAATTTTTTGTGCGCGAAGTTTTATAATTGTAGGATGAATGATTTTTTTTTCTTCGTTTCCAAGTAATCCTCCATCTCCAGAATGGGGATTAAGACCTGAGACGGCTATTTTTGGTTTTTTAATTCTAAAATCTTTTTTTAATGAGTGGTTAATTACTGTTGCAACATTATTAATTTTTTTGAAATTAATATTTTTTGAAACATCTTTTAAAGGTAGATGTGTAGTTAATGGAATAATTTTTGTATACTTATTAACCATCATCATAGCACAGCTTTTAGACTTATCTTTTTTTTGTAGATACTCTGTATGCCCGCTGAAATTTTTTTTCTTTAAGCTTATTGTGTCTTTACAGATTGGATTTGTAACTATAGCCGTTACTTGCTTTTTTTTGACTAAATCTACTGCTAAATTTATAGATTTTAAAATACTCTCAACGTTACTTTTATCAGGTTTACCTAGTTTTGTTTTTTTTGAAATTTCAATAGGCATTATAGGTAGAGATTTACTAAAATATTTTGATGCTTCATCAACTGAGGAAATAACACGAATGTTGAGTGATTTACCCATTTTCTTTGCAACATTTTTTACATAATCAGGATCGTGAATTAGAAAAAAAGGATTTTTTACCTTTTTGGATTTCCATGCTTTTATTGTAATTTCTGTACTAATTCCAGATGGATCACCCATAGTTAATGCTATAACTTTTTTCATAAATTTAGAAAATTCCTAAAAACTTCTTTTTAAAATTATCTTCACACTCTTTTAATTGAGACTTATATTTTTTCGATCTCTCATCCACATCCCGAGCTGTATTTATTAACCAGTCTTTATCATTAAAGCTTTTCTTTTTGAATCCACCGTGACCCTCATGGTATGCAAGATATTGATTATAAGCATCACTCGTACTGATACCATTGATTTGAACTGTTTTATTCATATACCAACCTGTAAAATCTACTGCGTCAGAAAAATTTACTCGTGAAGCTAATGGCTTATTATTCTCTTTTCTATACCAATCCCAAGTAGCATCAATGGCCTGAGAGTAGCCTAGTGCAGATGATTTTCTTTTCCAAGGAATAAGTCCAAGAAGTTTAGTTCTCTCTGGCTTTATTCTATTTTGAAAAGCGGACTCCTGTCTCATAATTGCCATTTGAACATGTATGGGTGCGCCCCACTTCTCGTAAGACTTGTTCACAATCCGATACCACGAGGATTTTTGTTCGAATATTGAGCAAATATTCTCCTGCTGTGTAGGCGGTTTACTTGCACAACTTATAAAAATTGCAGTGAAACCTAAAATTATAATCAGGTTCTTAATCATTATTTATGGATAAAGTCTCTTTTTTGTAAGAACACCATTATCAATGGAAAAAACAATCCGATCATGAAGTCTTGTCAAATAATCATCTCTACTTTTCCAAATTTCTACTTTACTTGGAATTAAGCAAATACCTCCCCAATGGGATGGTCTTGGAATATCTTTACCTTCAAATTTTTTTTCAAATTCCTTAAATTCATTATCTAATACTAATCGACTTTCTACTTCTTGAGATTGTTTCGAAATATTTGCTGATATTTGCGCATTTCTATCTCGAGTTGAAAAATATTGATCAGATATCGTTGGATCAACTTTTTCTATCTTTCCTTGTGCCCTAATGGATACTCCTTGAAGCCTACTGTACCAAGTTAAATGCCCATACGAATTATGAAATAGTTCTTTTCCTTTTTGAGACTCATAATTTGTATAAAAAACAAAACCATCATCACCCACATCTTTAACTAATACGACTCTTGCATTTGGTACACCTTTCTCATTTACTGAAGAAATTAATACAGCATTAGGATCAAGTGGTACTTGTTGTAATTCTATATCATAAAAATACTTCCATGCCTCAATCCAGTGATCAAATTTTGAAATATCTATTGTCATAGAGCCTATATATAATGTATTTATAAAAATGTAGAATAGAATTTTATTGAATGGCTATATAGATTTATGTTTAATGTTTTAAAAAAGATATGGTTCCTGCAAAAAAGATACATAAAGATTTATCTCTCAAGCGGTGTATATCCTCCATTGATAAGAAATAGAAAAAGGGGTAATTGGAATAAAAATTAAATGTTTAATCCTGTTTATCTTGGTTCTTAATAACTACTTCAGTTATTCTCTGCATTTGACTTTCAATTCTTACAGAATGATCCTTGAAATCCTGCCTAATTAAATAGATAAAGTAGACTGCTACAATTAACGAAATTAAAATTAATAAATCCATTACTAATTATAACTCTGCTAATTAATTTAGAAAGTATTAAAAAAAGGTTCTAAAAAAACCTATTTTTCACCTCTAATTTTGAGTATTTGTTCGTATGCGTCATTAATTCTTTGAAAGTTTTCTTTGGCTTTTTTTATAAGACCTTTGTCAGTTATTCCTTTCGCTCTGACTATGTCAGGATGATTTTTTCGAGCTAAATTTCTGTAGGTCTTTTTTATTTCTACAATTGATTGAGATTTTTTGACACCTAAAACTTTATAAGGATCTTCTTTGACAAATTCTGGTCTAGAATTTCTCAAACGTTTAAATGTATTTTGATCAATTCCAAAAATCTGACTTACTTTTTTGATATATTTAAGTTCTGGATCTGAAAGTTCGTGGTCAGCGTAACCAATTTCAAATAAACCAAGTATTATTTGTTCCAACATTTGTGGTGAACGGTAAAATGTATCTCGTAACTGTTGAGCATAAGGTTCAAAGCCAGCACTAGTTTGTGCTGCCTCATTCCAAATAGCACCAACCTGCCCCATGTTTTCTTTAGGTACTTGGAAAATTTTCTTAAATTTTGCTATTTCATCTTTTGTTACTCGACCATCAGCTTTTGCAAGCTTAGCACTTAGAACGACTAAACCTATTGCATAAATGCCTTGTTGTTTATTAAATTGTGAACCAGGATTTCTAAAACTATTTTTCTTACCTAAAAAGAATGCTCCTGCTGTAAATGCCAGAGCTCCAAGTGGTCCAGCAATCATATTGCCAAGTGATGCAGCAATTAAATATTTCCAAATGTTCATATGTATAAAAAATTAAATAATGATAACCTAATATAATTAAATTTCATATGAATAGAAATAACATCAAACTTGGGGCATTTTACATGTTAATATCTGTTACTGGTTTCAGTATAATGGATATAGCTGTTAAATGGACAACAGCTGATTACAGTATTGGCATGGTTATCGCTGCAAGAATGGTAGGTGGACTCATACCACTTTTCTTAGTTGTTCCTAAAAACAGATGGAAAAATTTTTTCTATACAGAAAAACCTGGATTAATGTTAGTTCGGGCATCAACTGGTACAGCTGCATTATTTTGCGTTTATGCAAGTCTTCATTTTTTACCACTCGCAACAACTGTTAGCTTAACTTTTGCATCACCAATATTCAGTACACTTTTGTCAATCTTTATTTTAGGTGAGATTGTTCGTGTAAGAAGATGGATTGCAATTCTACTTGGCTTTGCAGGAGTGTTGATCATAATTAATCCTGCTTCAAGTGAGTTTAGTGTTTATATGTTTCTTCCAATTCTTTTCTGTATCTTTTTTGCAATGGTTTCAATTTCAATAAGATTGCTTAGTGAAACAGAGCCCTCATATCTTATCGCTTGGTATTTTACATTGTTTGGTTTTATAGCATCATTATTTACAATTCCATTTGGTGGATGGAAAGTTCCAGTTTCTTTTTTTGATCTTAGTATTCTTTTAGCTGTAGGTATATTTGGTGGAATTGGAAATCTTGCATTAACGTCAGCTTTTAAGCATGCTGAGGTTTCAATTGTTACACCTTTAAAATATCTTAGTCTTATTTATGGAATTATATTTGGCTATATGATTTGGAATGAAATACCTGCATGGAATACATATGTTGGTGCAGGATTCATTATTGTATCTGCAATATTTATTTTGAGGAGGGAAACAGCACTTAAAAAAGATATCCAGCCAGAAAAATTTTCGATACAGCGTTAGTCTTTCTTTAAAAATGATTGAACGCCCTTTTTGGTCTCCGGCATCTGAAGATTGTCAACCATAGCTTGACTCGTAAAATTATATGCTTGATCAATAGGCATTGAGATTTGTTTATATAACGTGTCTTTGGTTAAAGACAAAACTTGTGGTGTATGACCACATACTTGTTTACAGAAATTATTAACTCTCTCATCTAATTTGTCATCATCTAAGAACTCATTGATTAATCCTGCTTCTTGAGCTCTTTCTGCATTTAGTGGAAGTCCACTAACCAAAAGTTCCATAGTATTTTTAGGAGATACCGATCTTGAAACAGATACTGATGGTTGGTGACAACCAAAATTAAAATTTATTCCTCCCAAAGCAAATCTTGCAGTCTTGGAGGCAAAAACGCAGTCCATTATGCTCACTAATCCAAGTCCACCAGCTGTTGCAATACCTCTGACTTTTGCAACAAATATTTTAGGACTGTTTCTAATTTTCATGAGCATTTTTGAACACTCTGCAAATAGAAGTTCTTGTGACTTTTGATCTTCGTTGGATATCATCTCATTTACTTCTTTAAAACTATGTCCACTGCAAAAAATTTTATCATTTGAACTTTCAAGAACCACCATTTTATGTTCCTGGGACTCGCTGACACGATCAATTTCGAGTTGTATAGCTGACATCATCTCCATTGTGAGGCAATTAGCTGGAGCATCATTAAGAGTTAATGTAACAATCTGTCCGTCATCTTTACTAATTAAAATATCAGTCATTTTTAAATCTTATATTAACTCTTCGATTCCTCTTACCCTTATTTTCAATCTTTCCAATTTCAACTGAACCTAGTTCTTTTGTGGATAAGCAATGTGTACCTCCACAACATTGTAAGTCAATAATATTATCAGAAGTTCCAATTTGAACTGTTCTTACCTTGTTATTAATTACTGGAGGAGAAAGAACTGCAGATTTTACCAATTGAGGATTATTCTTAAATTCATCACCACTAATCTCATTTAAAAAAATTTGATGATCATCTTTTATTATTGTTTCAATTTTTTGATTCAGCTCCTCTTTATTCAGTAGATTTGGATCAACATCAAAATCAATTCTAGACTTTTGAAAACCTACAGACGCCCCAGTAATTTCAGCCTCTATTATTCCACAAAGTATATGACAGCCTGTGTGCATTTTCATAAGTTCATATCGCTTTTCCCAATCTATGATTAATTCAGCATCCTTACCAACCAAACCACGATCAAATTCACCGTCAACAATATGTAAGACTTCATTAGGCGTGTTTCCTTTTTTAGTATCAATAATTTTTAAAGTCTGATCATGTAGTCTAATTTCACCAGAGTCTCCTGGTTGACCTCCAGACTCAGCATAAAAAATTGTGCGATTTGTTATTATTGCGTTGCCCTCTATCTTTGTGATTTTAGCATCGATAGTTTTTAAGTAACTATCCTCTGAAAAAACAAGCTCAGTCATATTTATAAATAGAAATCGTATTCTTCTACTGGAATAAAACTCGATGACATATGTTCTATTTCACCTTTTTTTGTAGAGATATAAAGTTCCATATACTCTTTTCCAAGGTACTTTTTCATTAATTTGGACTTTTCAAATCGATTTAAAGCGTCGTCCATATTTCTTGGCATTTCAGGGTCTGCGTGTTTATCTGCACCTTCAGTATTGTCAAAATCTATTTTATTGGTTGGTTTCAATTTATTAGTTAAACCATTATGAATTCCAATTAGTACACAAGACAAAACTAAATAAGGATTTGCGTCAGCTGATGCTGCCCTGTGCTCTACTCTTTTAGCATTCTTAGAACCCGCAGGTATTCTAAGGGATGCATCCCTTCTATTCCATGACCAACTTGTGTTTACCGGTACGAAATTTCTAGTTTGTATTCTTCGATATCCGTTTTGGTTTGGTATAAATATCGGAAAGCTGTCATAAAAATTTGATTGTAATCCCGCTATAGCATTCTTCAGTTTACTATTTCCATATCTATTAGGTGAGGCAAATATATTTTTTCCTTTTTGATCATAAACAGAAACATGAAGGTGCATGCCACTTCCTGTTTCATCCAAAAATGGTTTTGCCATAAATGTAGCTTCATAACCGTGTTTTGCACTCGTTTCTTTTATAATCCTTCTAAGTAAAGCAGCGTCATCTGCTGCCTTTAATAAGTTTTCAGTATGTTTTAAATTTATTTCGTATTGTCCAGCTGCAAATTCACTTGATGCAGTCGTAGCTGGTATACCTTGTTTTTTACAATTTTCATTAATTTCATCAAAAAGCCTGCCAAATATATCAAGGTCAGGTATTCCATATACATTTGTTTTACTGACACCTTTAGCAGGGACAGGTTTGCCTTCTTTGTTTCTTTTTTTATCGAGTAAGTAAAATTCGAGCTCAATAGCTACGACAGGCTTTAATCCAGTACCATCAAATTTTTTTATTATTTTTTTTAAAATATTTCTTGGATCAACTTCAGCTGGTTTTTTAATAACCCCCCACTTTTCTTGGTAGCTTCTCATGGAAATGAGAACTTGAAGAACTTTTTTATCCCATGGTACTATTTTCAAAGTGTCATTTATTGGAACAAGTACACCATCAGGGTCACCATCTGTAAATCCAAGATTTAGAGTATTTGTTACACCTCCTAAAACATCTAAATAAAATGCTGAGAAAGGTAATAATACTCCATCAGTGAAAATTTTATCAGCCTCATTAACTGGAAACCTTTTTCCCCTAATATACCCACAAAGATCTGTAAAAATGGCGTCTACATATTTTATGTTTTTATACTTACGTAAAGCTTGATCTAGTTCACTGATTTTTGCTGTATCCATTGGTGAAAAAATGTTTTAAGCCCGGCTTCTTATGTGATCTTGTAAATGGTCCAAATAAAATTTTTGGTACAGTATTAAAGATTTTTCAAGACTTCCATATACACCTTCTGAATATGCGATACTTTCAATTCCTTTTTGATTCATCTCACATAATTGAGAATCTTCCAAGGTTGTCCTGTCCCAAAGAAATATCATTTTATCGATATCACATTCAGCTTCAACATCTGTTACCCACATTTGCGTAACGATTGTTTTATTTTTGGATATTGGTGAAAATACAAACAAAATAGAGAACTCATTATTCGCCACAAAACTATTAAATGGCGAAAACCCAACAGCAGTATAGCCCCCGTCAGCTCCGAACTTTTTGAAATCTCCCATCAGAGACGTGCAACTATATGATCCGTCCCTTGTTTCAGAAAGTATTCCTTCTTTTAGTGGTGTTCTTTCAGCAACACGAAAAAACTTTGGATCATTCTCAGAAAATTCATCAACAAACAAACCTTTATTTCTTGTATCCTGTGTCCACTTTTCTAATCGTTCATTAAATTCTTCAGACTCAATACCAGATCCAACACCAGCCCCGTAAGAATTACAATAAGTTGATCCATGAACATCTAAATAATCTTTATGAGAAAATTCTCCTCCCCAACAATGATTACATTCTTTGAAATTCTGGATTGTGGCAAGATGAGATGCATTGAATACGTAGTCTTTTTGAAAGGCAATTTTGCCTTTTTTTAAACCGTGCATTTTTATATATGGCTCTAGAGGCTTAATAAACTCTTCAAAATCATACGGGTTTTCTGATAAGTTTATAAAAACTAAATGTTCAAAAATTTTAGTGTGACAAGTTGTTGTATTATTTGAATGAGATGCTTCTAACTTATCACCAATTTTTTTTACAATAACATAACCATCAGTTAAATTATAAATGAATTCATCATTGTCATAAAAATGAGAGTAATGAGTAATAAATACCCATTGTTTCTTAAAAATAGCTTCAAAACTTAATTTAAATAGATTTTCATCAGTAAAAAATAACTGATGGAAACCTTCATCGACTTTCTGTGAAGTTATAATATTTTTTAATTGACTATTAATATTCATAAACTGTGATTTTAATATATTTAATTAATTGATAAATTAAAATAAAATAATTAAGTGAAAACATATGAATACTGCAGACTTAGAGATTTGTTACCTTTCAGCTAATGAGGCAATAAAAAAGTTCAAGAATAAATCAATCTCCCCCGTTGAATTATTACAAGAAATAATAAAAAGAATTGAAAGCATCAATCCCGAGATTAATGCGTTCAATCAATTATATTTTGAAAAAGCATTAAAAGAAGCAAAAAAGTCTGAAGATAAATATTTTAGTGATGCATTAACGTTGCCTCTTGATGGTTTGCCGACAGCAATTAAAGACGAAGTTTCGATAGATGGACAGATAAACACAATGGGATCACAGATGTTTAAAAATAATTTATCAAGACATACCGATATTGATGTTGAAAGAATAGTTAACTCTGGCGCTATTATTCATGCAAGATCTACATGTCCTGAATTTTCCCTAACGTCATTTACTCATTCAATATTAAACGGTGTTAGCAAGAATCCATGGAATTTAAATTTTTCACCGGGAGGATCTTCTGGTGGTAGTGGAGCATCTTTAGCAGCTGGAATGACTACAATTGCAACTGGAAGTGATATCGGTGGATCAATAAGAATACCTGCATCTGCATGTGGTATTGTTGGCTACAAACCACCATATGGGAGGAATCCAATTGCTCATCCATTTAATCTTGATCATTACTGCGTAGTTGGACCAATGGCTAGAACTGTGTCTGACTGTGCGCTAATGCAGAATGTAATGTGTGGACCACACCCAAATGATATAACAACAATAAGTCCAAAAAAAACACTTTCCCTTGATTATGAAAATATAAAGGGTTGGAAAATAGCATACTCACTTGATTTGGGTTTTTTCGAAGTTGATGAAACAGTTGAGAAAAATACACTTGAAGCAGTTGAAAAATTTAAAACTTTGGGAGCTAGTGTTAATGAAATAAAACTCAATTGGAAAAAAGAGGAGGTTGACTCTACTTGTTACAGTCATTATGCCGGCGGAGCATTTTTTAGAACTCTCGCTGAAGTACCAGAAGATGAAAGGCAAGAAATGACTGAATATGCACAAATGTATGCAAAATTATCAGATTTACATTTTAAGGCGATTGCTGAAGATAAAAAAATCTACTCTGACGAACTGGGTGCCTACTTGGGGTATACATCGCGTGACTGTGCGAATGTTGCAGGTGAAATGTATTTGGAGATTTCGCCGATTCTTGAGGAATATGATATATTAGTTTGTCCTACGAATTGTTTACCGTCTGTAAAAGCAGATATGGATCTAAAAAAAGATAAAGTAATTATTAATAATAAGGTACAGGAAGGACCGGATGTATCTTGGTGTATGAGCTATCCCTTCAATATTCTAGGCAGACTTCCAGTTTTAGCTGTACCTTCTGGCTTTTCAAACTTAGGTGTTCCAACAGGAATTCAATTAGTTTCCAAAGCTTTTTGTGACGAAAAAGTCTTTCAAGGTGGTTATAATTTTGAAAAACTCGATCCATGGTTAAATAGTAAGGAAAAATGGCCTTTAATTGGCTGATAATATATTGACCAAGTCCCACATAGGTGTACAATTTTTTATAGTTAATTAATAAATATGAAGGGGAGTTAGTCATTATGTCTAAACCAAAAAGCAATATAGCTAAACAAATTATGGGCAGGAAGCTTAATAGACGTCAGCTTATGAAGGCGATGGGAGCTGCAGGTCTAGTAGCAACTACTCAATTCGGCGCAAACAGTGCTTTTGCTGCAGATAACGCAAGAGTATTAACTTGGTCAGGATACGATATACCTGACATGTATCCAGGAATGGATCCTGATAGATTAGAGTTTACTGTAGCTGATGATTCAGAGTCAATGCTTCAAAAAATAAGGGCTGGATTCCAGTGTGATACTGCACACCCATGTAATGCAGATCCATTTAGATGGCATAGAGCTGATATTATACAGCCAATTGATACATCAAGATGTGTTCACTGGAATAATTTATTCGAAGACTCTAAGAAAATGCCGACAACATACTTTAAAGACCAACACTGGTTTGCACCATGTGAATTTGGAGATACTTCAATAATAGTAAACAAAGATGCACAACCTTGGATAAATACTGATCCAGGTAAAGAAACAATCATGATGTTGTTTGATAAAAGACTAGAGGGTAAAGTTGCAATGCTTGATAGTGCTGCAGACTCTTTATATTTGATCATGATTGGAATGGGGATCGATGTAACAAAAATGGAAGATTTAACCATTGAGGACGTTGATCGTTTATTTGATGGTCCTATGGAAAAATTAAGACCAAACATAAGACTTCTTAGTCCAGACCCAACTTCTCTTGAAGAAGCAATGATGTCTGAAGAAGTTCATGCTGCAGTCGTATGGAATGAAAGTTCATGGAACACTGGTTTCCCGATGATCTCTCCAAAAGAAGGTAGCTTAACTTGGATGTGTGGTTTCTGTATTCCTAAAGGAGCAAATTTAGATGTTGCATACGAAGTAATTAATGCTGCGCAATCTCCAGAATGTTCTGCATTTATGCTTTTAGAATATGGATACGGCCATGTAAATAAAGTTGGATACGAAGCAATTTCAGAAGCGGATAAGATTGAACGTGGACTTGCATTAGATCCAATGACTCACTTACAGAATGGTAACTTCAGTAATGAAGCAAAACCTGAAGTAACAGACTATATTGAAGCTCGATGGGCTGAATGGTCTGCAGGAGTTGTTTAAAAAAAATTAATTAACTTTTTTGAGTAGCCTGTCATTTATTGGCAGGCTATTCTTTTTTTAGCAGGTGTATATCCTCAAAATTAATAGATAAGTAACACTTGTTTCCTTCAAATGAATTATTATCAAACCGTTGTGAGGACGCGATAAGTGGATTTTCAGCGCCCTGAACTCTTACGTAAAAACTTGTTAATTCTCCATAATAAGAGGAATTTTCAATTGTTCCCTCCATTACAATATCTCCTTTGTCAATCGGAGATGGAGATAAGACAATAGCTTCAGGTCTTATAGAAACTACTGTTTCGCTATCATTTTCAGGTATATTCAGTTTATTCTTGATACTAAATTCACCAATTTGATCAATTTTAACCATAATATTTTCTCCATTACTGCTTCCTGTAGATGAAGATAAAAAATTAGTTGTTCCTATGAAATCACTTACAAATATATTTTGTGGATTATAATATAGATCGTGTGGATCTGATATTTGTTGAATTTGACCTTCATTCATAACTGCAACTCTATCTGACATACTGATTGACTCACTTTGATCGTGTGTAACGAAAACAAATGTAATACCTACGGCTTTTTGAAGATTTCTTAATTCAATCTGCATTTCATCTCTTAATTTTTTATCGAGTGCACCCAAAGGTTCATCTAGGAGTAAAACTTTTGGTCTTTTAATAAGCGCTCTTGCTAATGCAATTCTTTGTCTTTGACCTCCAGAAAGCTGATTAGAAAATCTTTCTTCGTAACCTTCTAATTTAACCAACGATAAAACCTCTTGAACTCTATTTTCAAGTTCTTGCTTTGAGAGTTTTTCCTTTCTCATTCCAAATTCGATGTTCTTTTTTACATTTATATGTGGAAAAATTGCATAATTTTGAAAAACCATATTGGTTGGTCTCAAGTTTGGAGGCATTGTGGTAACGTCAACACCATCAATAAAAATTTCACCTTGATTTGCAGATTCAAATCCTGCTAGTAAACGGAGCAATGTCGTTTTACCACATCCACTCGGTCCCAAAAGACTAAAAAACTCACCCTGTTTAATAGAAAAGGAAACATCATCAACAGCTTTAACTGTTCCAAAATGTCTAGAAATATTTCTGATATCTATAAAATTTTCGCTCATTATATTTTAAATGTTAAATCTTGCTTCTCCTGAGGTTGTCCCACGTTCCTGAGCCAATAAGCTAACATTACAACAAGGCTAGTGGCAACTATAATTACTGCACCAAGCGCCAATACATGTGGCAACCTTCTAGCAAATCTCAATTGTCCCCACATATATATAGGCAATGTTTGGTCTGAGCCCTGAAGGAACATTGCTAATAAAAATTCGTCAAATGAAATTATAAAGCCAAGAAGAAAAGCAGCAATTAAACCTGGAAGTAAAATTGGGAATGAAACCCTCCAAAACGTCATGAATACTCCTTCTCCCAGATCTCTCGATGCTTCCTCAAGATTATTATCAAACCCCTCCATTCTTGCGATAAGTATAATCATGCAAAAAGGAGTACAAAAAAGAACATGACCAATAATTATGGGTGTAAGTCCTAGAGGTAGTCCAACAGATACCCATATAACCAATAGAGCAATTGCAAGAATAATTTCAGGAATTAAGAAGGGCGTAAGAATAGCACCATATGACAAAGCTTGGCCGCGAAACTTATACTTTGTAAACGCTTTTGCTGCAAAAAAAGCGAGCATTGTTGCCATTAAACTTGAGACAACTCCTACATAAATACTATTCCATAATGCATCAAACAATTTCGGTGAATTCCACATATCCTCGTAATGCTCAGTTGAAAATCCCTGCAAAGGAAATGCCATATGAATTCCTTGATTGAAAGAAAATATAGGAAGGAACATTACTGGTATATAAAGAAAACCAAAATAAATAAGAACGTAAATATATAATGTTCTATTTTCGTTAAGTTTCATTTTCTATAACCTCTGCGTTAGTCTTTTTGTTACTACATTTACAGCAATTGTAACCAATGCAACACTAATCAACATAATTACAGCTGAAGCCGCACCTAATGGAAAATTATTAGCCCGACCAAAGTAAGTTTGTATCATATTAGATAACATCCTACCTTCAGTGCCTCCAACTAAAGCTGGCGTTACATAATCACCAACAGTTGGAATAAAAATAATCAGTACAGCTCCTATTACACCCGGTAAACTTAATGGCCACACAACTCTCCAGAATGTTTCAAATTTTGTACATCCAAGATCGTGTGATGCTTCAATGAGAGAATAATCAATTTTTTCTAAACTTACATAGAGAGGCAACAATGCAAAAGCTGCCCAGGCATGCGCAAGAGTAATGACAACTGCTGTTTGACTGTACATAAGAAATCCAAGAGGCTCATCAATGAACCCTACAGTCATTAAGCTTGCATTTATGACTCCTTTGTGACCTAAAATTAGTTTCCATGCAAACACTCTGAGTAAATATGAAGTCCAGAAAGGCAAAGTCATTAATACTAACCACAGCATTTTGTTCTTCTTTACGTAAAATGCAACATAGTATGCAACAGGGTAGGTTGTGATAAGTGTAAAAAAGGCAACTAAAAAGGAAATAGATATAGAGCGACCTAACAAAGTTGTTAATACGTTTCCTGTTCTAGAACTCGTATCCATGAACTCAATATAGCGATCAAAAGTTGGGGTATAGTCAATCTCAAATGATGCTTGAGTAGTAAAGCTTACAGAAAATACCGCCAACAATGGGACGGCCATACCAAGTATTACAAGAATTAGAGCAGGGGATAATAATACGTAAGCTTTTGCATTATCACTTCTTGAATAAAGACTATTCCACCAATTAATCATCCAAAAAATAGTATGTTATCTAACTATGGGTTGCAAATTATAATTCTTTTTTATTTTTATCCCGAAGTTTTGAATACCAAAGGTACAACCTCAGGTACCAAAGTCTGAGAAATGGAAAAGGTATTTTAGGTGATAAACCTCTATATATCTCTGATATATTTGTTGAACCACTGTTTGACTCACAAATCATTTCAGCAAGCTTTTTACCACAATAAATTGTTGTATTGTTTCCATTTGCTGAATAGCCATATGAAAAGTGGACGGTTTGATCATCATCTAAACTTCCAAATGCTGGAGTTAGATCTCTATTCATGACAACCGTACCGCGCCAATAATGTGAAATTTCAACATCGTCCCAAGAAGGAAATACACCTCTAAATTTCTGAGTCATATAATCCTTCATTTTATTTGCACTTTGATCATCACCGTAAGTATCTCCTCTAGTTCCAAAGAGCATTCTATTTGATGGCATTCTTCTATAGTAATAGAGTATTTCCCTACTATTACAAATAGGGTTTAAAGTTTTATAATTTTGAAGATTAAATTCATCTTCACTCATCTCCCTTGTAACAATTATGTTTGATAAAACAGGCACCATTCGGTTAGCAAAACTCTGGTGTAGCGACTCATCAGTGTAACCATTTGTTGCAACCACAACTTGGTTTGCTGTCAATGAACCTTCATCAGTTATTAATCTATGTTTGCCATTTCTTTCCCATTTTTTAACCCTTGAATGTCCATGTAATACCGCTCCTGCCTCTACAGTTGCCGTCGCAAATCCTCCAAGAAATGCAAGAGGGTTCATAGCAAAACCTGACTCCAT
>CEUM01137942.1_pt1 | contig 47811 bp, 48 predicted proteins | sample 356421 | NCBI WGS metagenome assembly CEUM01 (sample SAMEA2622716, study PRJEB7988) | marine metagenome | biome: marine biome (ENVO:00000447); feature: surface water layer (ENVO:00002042); material: "saline water (ENVO:00002010), including plankton (ENVO:xxxxxxxx)" | depth 5 m
GTGGCTGTGGGGGCCAGTCTGACCGGCGTAGCACTCGTCTGTCGGCCTAGTTTTCTTTTTGGAGTGGGCAAGGCTGATCTTGATCCTGTTGCCGTGGCTGTGGCGCTCGCAGGCGTACTGGTTACCGCGTTGGCCATCCTTGTTGTGAGGACGCTGGCGAAAACTGAGCATCCTGCAGTCGTTATGGCATATCCCCCCTTATTGATCTGCCTGATCGGGCCTTTTTTCTCGCATGACTGGGTCATGCCAACCCCTGTCGAATGGCTGTATATCGCCGGAATCGCGATTTCGATGAATCTCGGTCAATATTTCATGACACGTGGCTACGCCATTGAATCTGCCGCACGTATCAGCGGAATCACCTGTCTGGAAATGGTTTTTGCCGCCATGTGGGGTGTCTCATTCCTTGGTGAAATACCGGACTACTGGACGATCAGCGGCGGCACCTTGATTGTGTTGGGGACGTTCCTGCTCGGGCGCGACAGTCTGGACGACACACCGGAAAAGTCAGTCGCATAACAGGTTGTGACAAGACGTTTGTGTCATTGCGGCATACGTACTGTGTACCCTGACTTTCAGAACTTTTCGAATACATCCATCAATTCGTCGTCAATGGTGACCGGGTCCTGTGCATTGAGTTGAACCAGCCGGTGCAGGAAGGTGAAGCTCAGTTCGTCCATTTCCTTGAATCGCATGGCTATCTGGTTGTCGCCGGAGCGAATGATATCGCCTTCGGTGACAATCCGTACGCTGGGTGACAAGGGAATATGCAGCTCGGCATGTGTGCCCACATGGCAGTCATCACATCCAACGAGTAAGGCTCCCTTGAGGCTGATGTCCCTGGTCTCCACCGGGATGACAACGTCGTCCACGGTGACGTATGCTTCGAATCCCGCCTTGACGCGGGTGCTGTGTCGCTTGTTGTCGTCCATGATGATCACTCCTTAACCCTTGTATAACATATTTTGGACGGTGAGCAAAAGACCTGCTTGCTGAAGAGTGGCAGTCAGGAGGCGCGATGTCGTTTGAAATAAAAAAGGCCGGAACCATGTGGTTCCGGCCTTTTGCTTTGTATTTCGAGAAGTCTAGTCGTATTCGACTGCGCTGAACTTCATCAGTGCATCCCAGTTGTGGATGGCTTCCACGTAGCGGATGGTGCCGGTCTTGCCGCGCATGACCAGAGAAGAAGTTTCGGCGCCGTGACCGTGGTAGGCAACACCTTTCAGGAAGGTACCGCCGGAGATGCCGGTGGCGGCGAAGAACAAGTCTTCACTCTTGACCAGATCGGAAACGGTCAGCACGCGGCGAACATCCATGCCGTATTCGGCCAGAGCATTCTTTTCGTCCTGCTTCTGCGGATCGAGCTTGGCGAACATCTCGCCGCCCATGATACGGATGGCGATGGCGGAGAGCACGCCTTCCGGGGTTCCGCCTGTTCCCATCATGACATCCACTTCGCAGCGGGGGTCGATGGCCATCAGGGAACCGGTGATATCACCGTCGGTGTGCAACTGAATGCGGGCACCGGCTTCGCGGATGTCGCTGATCAGCTTTTTGTGACGGGGCTTGTCCAGAACGAAGACGACCAGATCGTCAACATCCTTGTCGAGCGCACGGGCGATCAACTTGAGGTTGTGACCGGTGGGTGCTTCGATATCAACAACGTCTTTTGCCTGGGAAGGCACGACGAGTTTTTGCATGTAGTAGCTCGGGCCCGGATCGAACATGGCTCCTGCGGGAGCAACACCGACAACGGAGATGGCGTTGGGACGACCGTTGGAGAGCAAGTTGGTGCCTTCCAGCGGATCGACAGCGATGTCGACTTTGGGGCCTTTGGCGCGACCAAGCTTTTCACCGTTGAAAAGCATGGGAGCGTCGTCTTTTTCCCCTTCGCCGATCATGACGCGACCTTCGATATCGAGGGTATTGAAACAAAGACGCATGGCGTCAACAGCAGCCTGGTCGGCGGAGATCTTGTCTCCCTTTCCGAGCCAGCGTGCACATGCCAGTGCGGCGGCTTCGGTGACACGGACGAGATCGAGGGCCAGATTTTTCTGCGGAGCTTCCATAGCTGTCTCCTAATATTTTTCGCGAATCATCGCGGCGAAGTTTTCCGGGGTGAAGCCGTATTTGTCGGACAGGGTCTTGCCGGGGGCGCTGGCGCCAAAGTGGTCGATGCCGAGCACGACACCTTCCAGACCGACATATTTGTACCAGTAATCGGTGCGACCGGCTTCGGCAGCGGCACGGGCCGTGACTTCAGGCGGCAGCACTTCATCTTTATATGATTTGGGTTGAGCGTCAAACAGCTTCGCCGAAGGCATGGAAACCACGCGAACCTTGCGCTTGAACAGCTTGGCGGTTTCCAGTGCCAGAGATACTTCGGAACCCGAAGCGATGAGGATCAGGTCGGGAGTGCCGTCGCAATCCTTGAGAACGTATCCGCCCTTGCGGGGGCCGTCCTGAACAGCGGGGTACTCGGCCGGATCGAGAATCGGCAGTCCCTGACGGGTCAGGAAGATGGCCGAAGGCATTTTTTCCTGCTTCATGGCGATATCCAGACAGACCTTGGTCTCCTGAGCGTCAGCCGGACGCAGGTCGATGAGATCCGGGATCAGGCGCAGGGAGCTGACGTGCTCGATGGGCTGATGGGTGGGACCGTCTTCGCCGACCCAGAAGGAATCGTGAGTGAATACGTACAGTACCGGCAGTTCCTGCAGCGCGGACATGCGAATGGCGTTGCGGCAGTAGTCGGAGAAGGTCAGGAAGGTTGCGCCGAAAGGCATCAGGCCGCCGTGCAGCTGGATACCGTTCATGATGGCGGCCATGGGGAATTCGCGAACACCGAAGGCCAGGTTGCGAGACGTGTACCCGTCAATGGCGAAGTCGCCGTAGGTGGTACGGAAGTTCATGGTCTGGTTGGACGGATCAAGGTCTGCGGAACCACCGATCAGGGTGGGCAGGGAATCCATCACGGAATCAAGGCAGGTACCCCATGCCTTACGGGTAGCCATGGTTTCACCCGGGGTGAACTCAGGCCAGTCGATGGACAGCTCGGGACGCGGCTTGTTGACCTGCTCCCAGATGGCGGCGAAGTCGATGTCAGCCATTTTCTCTTCAACCAGAGCCTGCCACTTGTCAGCCTTTTCGCGCATGCCGTCGAAACGGGCGCGGTATGCTTCCAGAACATCTTCGGCGACGTGGAAATCTTCGGCGGGAAGGCCGAGTTTTTCCTTGGTTGCCGCGATTTCGTCAGCCTTGAGCGGCTCACCGTGGGTCTTGTGGCTGCCTTCCATGGTGGCGCAGCCTTTAGCCATGGTGGTGTTACCGATGATCAGCGTGGGACGGGAGGTCTCAAGCTGTCCGGCCTTGATGGCGGCACGGATTTCATCATGGTTGTGACCATCCACTTCGATGACGTGCCAGCACAGTCCTTCAAAGACTTTCTTGTGGTCGGTGCAGTCGGCCTGACAGGTGGGGCCGGCCAACTGGATTTTATTGGAATCGTAGTAGGCGATGATCTTGCCCAGTCCCCACAGACCGGCAAGGGAAGCAGCGCCCAGAGCAATGGGTTCCTGCAGGTCGCCGTCCGAAGAGAGGACATAGGTGTAGTGATCCATGACATCGGAACCGAGCTTTTCGCGGAGGTATGCCTCGGCGACAGCAAAACCGACGGTCATGGCAAAGCCCTGCCCGAGAGGACCGGTGGTGGCCTCGACGCCCGGAGTCAGATGGACTTCAGGGTGTCCCGGTGTCAGGGAATCGAGCTGGCGGAAGTTCTTGATATCGTCCATGGAGATGAAGCCGTTGAGGTGCAACAGCGCGTAAAGCAACATGGACTCGTGGCCGGCGGAAAGGATGAACCGGTCACGGTTGAACCACTTGGGGTCGTCCGGATTGAAGTTAAGGAATTCGGAGAACAGGATGGTGGCGTAATCGGCGGAGGACATTGCGCCGCCGGGATGACCGGAGTTGGCCTTGGCAACGCCGTCCATGATCAACCCTTTGACCACGGCGATGGTCTTATCCGTCATTTGCGTCATGGTAATATACCTTTTTAAAAGTTGTTATTTGGCTACTGTGTCGATGAGGTCGATACGTCGCTGATGACGATCGCCACCGAAGTCCGTTTCCAAAAATGCCTTGAGAATCTCCACGGCCAACCCCTGGCCGGTGACTCGTTCGCCCAAACAGAGGATGCGTGCATCGTTGTGCTCGCGTGCCATCCGGGCGAGAAATTCGTTGGTGCAGAGTGCGGAGCGCACGCCCATGCGGTTGGCGGTCATGGTCATGCCCTGCCCGGTGCCGCAGATGAGTACACCCATCAGGTTGTCGTCCGCTTTCACCTTTTCCGCAACCTTGGCAGCGAAATAAGGGTAGTCGCAGGAATCGAGACAATCGGGACCTTCGTCGATGACGTCGTATCCCCACTGTTTCAGACAGGCGATGAAAACCTGCTTTAAGTTATAGCCGCCGTGATCGGAGCCAATGACAATGGTTTTATTCACTTTGGATTTCTCCCGTTTTAGCTCTGCTGCTCGCGCAGCTTGCTCATGCGTTCCTCGCGGTCACGAATGAGTTCGTCCTTCAGAGTCTCGATTTCCTCTTTCAGAAAGTCGATCTGCCGAAGGCTCATTTCCTTTTCCGCCTTCCTTCCTCTGGGCGCCTCTGCGATACGCCCGAGGTTGCCATATTCCTGTTCGAGTTCTTTTTCAAGTCTGCTGATCTCGAAACGGGTGAGAATCGACTTGCCGAGCCACTTGATTTCAGCCACCCAGGTCTTCAGCCCGAGTGTGAATACTTCCAGAACCGAGTCATTATTATGCGATTCACTCATCATACGTCCTCATGTGTGACAGGAGCATTATTGTTTTATGGATGTGTAGCCATTATCCAGGCGTTTGATCAAAGCCCCTTCGGGCAGTTCCAGATCCGTGGATTCGTTTGGCCATGCTTTTGTCTTCAATTCTCGTGACTTAACGCGCAAGACTCCCTGCTCCCCGTCGTCCATGGTCAGGACCACGCGTCCGGGCAGTGGGAGCGGTTCGTCGCCGTATCGTTCGACGCTGAGTTGCCACATCCGCTTCTCTTCATACGCATCAGGGGCCGTTCCTTCAATGATAATCGGGTGACCGGCCTTATCCAGCGTTATGGATCGGATGGAACCATGGTTCACTTCGTAAATGTAATGATCCCCATCCTGTCGAGCATTTCCGAATTTCTTGGGAGCCAGTTCGGAAAAATCTCCCATGGTCACTCGGGCTAGTGTGTTCAGAGAAAAGGGGAAAGGCATGCCCAGCCGGGTTGCTCCGAGAACCGGGTTGATGTGGGCGTACGCGATGTTCTCAGAAGGGTAATATACCAGCAGGCCGTCGCTGTTCTCCCTGATGTGCGCCAACAACTTGCCGATGCCTGCCGCAATATCAAGGCGCATGGCGCCGTCGAAGTTCCCCCACATGGAGACACGGGTGAGATTGGTGCGTCGTGTGGGAACAACTCTGGTGTAACGTAACGAAGCGCTGATCAGAACCCCGGGGGCTTCTGTGGGAGCGCAGTAGTTGTCACGAAAAGAACGCCATGCCGCTTCGGGTGTTTCCTGGATGGTTCCGGGCGGCAGCTTGGGTGCGCATCCGACCACGCTCAGCAGCACGAGGAGCGCCGCCAATGGTGTGAAGCGTATGAACACGTTACAGAAGTTGATCATAAATCCTTGAGCTTCTTCTTGATGTGTTCCGGTTCACGCGTGCCGTGCTTGAGGGAATAATTATATCCCTTGCGGGCTTGCTTGATGTTGCCCATGGCAGCCGCGATGTCGCCGTAATGTTCCCATATGGTCGGGTCGTCATTCATGGCGTCAACTGCGAAGCCGATGGTCTCCCATGCCTTGTCCAGCTTGCCTTGCTTGAAGTAGACCCATGCCACGGAGTCCAGAATGTAGCCGTTTTCCGGGTCAAGGGAAGAGGCTTTCTGCACCAGCACCAGAGCCCGATCAAGGTCACGCCCTTCTTCGGCTAGGGTGTAGCCAACAAAGTTGAGTGCATTGATGTGGTCCGGGTGGCTGCGAAGCACCTTTTCCATTATTTCAAGTCCTTCGGAGCGTCGGTCGGTCTCTTCGTACAACATGCCAAGCTCATAGCTGATCTCGGGGTTATCCTTGAGTCGTTTCAGCCCGTCTTTCAGGACTGCTTCCGCACCGTCGATATCGTCGATGCTGCGCAGCAGTTTGGATTCGAGCACGTAGAAAATGTGCCCTTTGGGGAAAAGCTCCTTGCCCTGTCGTGCCAGTTCAAGGGCCTTATCCGTGTCGCCCTGCACGTGGTACAGTTGGGATTTGAAACGCAGTGCGTGCGGGTAGAGGCGATCGTCTTCCCTGACTCGGGAAAGCTGTTTGAGGGCCTTGTCCGGGTCTTTCTCGCCGTCATTGGCGATAACCGCTTTATAGAAATAGTACTCGGCAGGAATCTCGCCGTCCGATGTCAGCATATCCAGAACCGTCGATCCCTGTGCGTAGAACTGATCATCTATGAACATGAGCGCCGCATCCAGGATGAACGCCTTTGACAGCGGACCGTCCAGAGTCAGTTGCAGGGCGCGATCAGGGTTGTTCAGCTTGAGGTTCAGGTTGATCATGCGCAACCGTGCTTCGGGGAAGGGGTCGCCCTGTTCGAGGATGGTGGTGTAGGTCTTTTCCGCCTCGACGTAGTCCTTGTTCAACTCGTATTGGTAGGCAAGTTCGACCAGTGCCTCGGTAAAGCGCGGGTCCATGGACACGGCCTTGCGGAGATTGGCGATGGCTGCCTTGCGCATGCCCAGATTGCCCTGGGTGCGACCAATGGCGTAATACGTGTCTGCCGTGCGTTTGTCTGTCGGGATGCGTTTAAGCTCATCCAGCGCCTTGGCATTTTCACCGGCATCCATAAGCATCTGCCCGAGGCGCTCACGCACCTGAAAATCGTCCTGATGGCGGGAAAGGTAATCGACCATGACGTCAACCGCAGCGCCGATACGGTTCTCGATGGCATAGGAATTCGCCAGATAGATGGTCAGCACGCGGTTGTCGGGAAATGCATCCAGACCTTCCTTGAGGATGGTGCGGGATCGGGCCGGGCCTGCCTGGTCGTTCCAGTACATGCTGGCCTTTTCGAGGTAAAGCTGCGGAGAGGGGGCTTCCTTGAGCAGACGGTCCAGTGCCTCTTCGGCGCGTTCCTTGATATCCTGAACATCTTCGGGAGTCAGGTCGCTCTGTTTGCCTTCGGACATGTGACGCTGCAATCGCTGCATCTGGTCCTGATACACGAGGTAATCGTAGTTAAGCTGGGCTTCGGTGCTCAGTGGTCTTGGCTCGATCTGCGGCGACCGGGATTTGGAGCTTGACGCACAGGCGGAAAGTCCGGCCATGGCGAGACAGAGAAGCAAGAGGGTCGCGGCAGTTGCCGATGGTGAGCGATGTTTTGTTGGCATAGTGGTCTCGTTTTATTCGTGTTCCAGTACCCAGTCTTTGGAAAAACCTTTGATCTTTTCAGTCATGTATTCCCGAATCTTGACCAGCAGGCGTGCTTCGATCTGCCGCACCCGCTCTCTGGTCACCTCGAATCGTTCCCCGATTTCGCGCAGGGTGACGGGGTCCTCTGAGAGCAGACGGTCATCAAGGATAGCCAGTTCCTTCTCATTAAGCGAGGGTCGGATCGCCTTGATGTTTTCAAGCATCAGGTCCACGATCTGGTCGCTGGCGATGGTCTCCTCGACGCCGGGGCCAAACGACGGCAGGAAGTCCATTTTCGTGGCATCCGAGTCCTCGCCAAGAGGCGTGTTGAGCGACATGTCGTTCTTGGACAGACGTTGGTCCATCTCTTCGACATCGGTCTCGCTCACCCCCAGGGACTTGGAGAGCGCTTCCGTGGTCGGATCAAATCCGAGAGCCAGAAGGCGCTGCCGTTCCTTGTTCAGGTTGTAGAACAGCTTGCGTTGCGTCTGGGTGGTACCCACCTTGACCATGCGCCAGTTGTCCATGATGTATTTCAGGATGTACGCCTTGATCCAGAATGCAGCATAGTAGGAAAATTTGATTCCCTTTTCAGGATCGAATTTTGTTACGGCCTTGAGAAGGCCGACATTGCCTTCCTGCACCAGGTCAAGGGCGTTTTGCATCCATTTGCGCTGAAAATCCATGGCAATCTTGACCACAAGGCGAAGATGGGAGGAAACCAGCTTGAATGCGGCATCCTGATCGTTCTCATCCTGCACGCGCTTTGCCAGCGCGTACTCCTCGTCCGGATCGAGCATGGGAAATCGCGCAATCTCCCGCAGGTACAACTGAAGGGGGTCGCGTACTCGGACTTCCTTGGAAGTCGGCTTGGCAAAGGCGGGAAGCAGCGTTTCAATCGGTTCCACTTTGGCGGGCGGGGAAACCGGCACTGCCTGGGAGCTGACGGTTTTGCCCTCCACATGGGCAGATTTGAGTGCCTCTTCGTCTATGGCCTGCTCGTCGATGTCTTCCTCGACAAGCTCCGGCTCCATGATGTTCGAATTCAACTGTGTATCATTATCTTTGGATGACATATCTATATATCGGGCCTTATGGGCTTCCGGTTCAATACTAATATAAGAGTAAGAAAACGACATTATAGTTTTTGTGTTTCCTTTTCAATGTTTTTCACCTCGGGGCAAATTTGTGCAACCATATGCTCATGCTGGCCCTCTGATTATTGTCTCGCCGTGAAAAATACTTGATTTTCACAGGTACAGGGACTATATCGAGATATCTAGATATAAGAATTAATTGCCCCGCCAGCGGGGTTTCAGGAGTGAGAAGTGCCCGATTTCAGATCCGTATTGCGTGACGATAAAGTGTATTTTTTCGATGGCGGTTATGGAACGCTGCTGCAGAGCAGAGGACTGCCCGCCGGACTTTCCCCGGAATTGTGGGGACTCAAGGAACCGGATGTCATTCGCGGCGTGCATCAGGATTACATCGATGCAGGAGCCAATGTTCTGACTACCAACACATTCGGCGGCTCCCGTCCGAAGCTGGGCATGGATGCGGATCCATATGAGTTGAACAAGGCCATGACTGAAATCGCACGGCAGGTCGCTGGCGACAATGCATTCGTTGCCGCCTCCATTGGGCCCACCGGACACTTTGTCGAACCCCTTGGTGATCTGACGTTTCGAGAGCTGGTAGATATTTTCAAAGAGCAGATTCGCGGCTGTGTGGATGGCGGTGCCGATCTGATTTTGGGTGAGACCCATTTCGATCTGGCCGAAGCCAAGGCTGTGGTGGTCGCGGCACGGCAGGTTTGTGATCTGCCCGTTGCGCTCTCCATGACCTTTGAGGGCGATGCGTCCCTTACAGGCACAACGCCGCAGACCTTTGTCGACACCATGCAGAACATGGGCGTCGAGCTGATCGGTACCAACTGTTCGGCTGGTCCTGAGCAGATGCAGAATATCCTGCGTTCCTGGGCTCCCCGTTTGGAAACCCCGGTTTTTGCCGAAGCCAACGCCGGTCTGCCTGAGCTGGACGATGACGGCAACACCCGATTCCGTTTGCCGCCCGAGCCTTTTGCCGAGCAGGCCGCCGCGTTCGTTGATCTGGGTGCCAAATTCATTGGCGGTTGCTGTGGCACCACCCCTGACCACATTCGTGCCTTGCGCGCCAAGGTCGGTGACAAAACATGGCAACGCCCGGAAAAAACCGACGACGCCCAACTGGTTCTGACATCGCGTGCCGTTTCGGTTCCCATCGGTTTTAACCATCCTGGCGTGATCATCGGTGAGCGCATCAATCCGACCGGAAAGAAGCAACTGACAGCCGAGTTGCAGGATGGCGTGTTCACCGAAGCTCTGCGTTTCGCCTCTGAGCAGATAGACCTTGGAGCACCCGTACTCGACGTCAACGTCGGTGCGCCGATGGTTGACGAAGTCGCTCTCCTGCCGGAACTGACCAAAACGCTGATCAGTCGTTTTTCTACCCCTCTTTCAATTGATTCCAATGATCCCAAGGCTGTTGAAGCGGGACTGTGGGTGTATCCCGGTTCGCCGCTGGTTAACTCCATTTCCGGTGAGTCCGGCAAGATGGAGGAGCTTGGTCCGCTGTGTAAGCAGTTCGGTGCACCGTTCATCCTGCTGCCCATCGTCGGTAACAAACTGCCTGTGACCGCAGCCGAGCGGTTGACGGTCATTGAAGGGCTGTTGCAGCAGGCGTATGACCTCGGAATTCCCAAACGGTTGATCATGGTTGATGCTTTGGCTCTGACAGTATCATCCAAGCCCGAAGCGGCACGCCATGCGTTGGACGTAATGCGACACTGTCGCGATGAGTGGGGGCTGCCCACTACCATCGGCCTGTCCAATATTTCCTTTGGTCTGCCTGCCCGAGAACTGCTGAACTCCACTTTCCTGTCGCTTTCCATGGCTTCGGGGCTGTGTTCGTTCATCGCAAACCCCAATTCCGCCCGCTTGCAGGAATCGCTGCACACCACCGAAGTGCTGCTCAATCGCGATCCGCAGGCAGAACGGTATATCGAAAAGTTTTCTGATTGGACCGGCGGTTCCCAGGGAGGACCGGCGCCTTCTTCCGGCAAGGCTGGTGGCTCCAAGGAGAGCAACCTCCCTCCGGTTCAGGCTGCGGTCATCAAGGGTGACAAGGATTCCATTGTCGCTCTGGTCGAGAAGGAGCTGGATGATGGCAAGGCGGCCATGAGCATCGTCAATGATCTGCTCATTCCCGGCATTCTTGCCGTGGGCGACAAGTACGAGAAAAAGGAATACTTCCTGCCGCAGTTGCTCCAGTCCGCTGAAACCATGCAGACGGCATTTGCCCGTTTGAAGCCGCTGTTGGAAGAGGACGAATCTGCCGGAGAAAAGCCGGTAGTCATCATGGCCACAGTGGAAGGCGATATCCACGACATCGGCAAGAATATTGTCTGTCTGATGCTCAAGAACTACGGCTTCGAGGTGGTGGATCTGGGCAAGGACGTCAAGGCCGAAACCATTGTCGACGCCGCTCAGGAGCACAAGGCGTCCATCATCGGGCTGTCGGCCCTCATGACCACGACCATGGTCCGCATGGAAGATACCATCAAGCTGGTGGGTGAGCGCGGTCTCGACACCAAGGTGATCATCGGCGGTGCGGTTGTTACGGAAAAATTCTGTAACGCCATTGGCGCTGACGGGTGGTCCACTGATGCCATCGATGCAGTGAAGCTTGCACAGCGGTTGACCCAGTAACGGTTTTCACAATGAATCATTCAAAGGCCGCCTCTTGAGGTGGCCTTTTTTTGTGGTGTAGCTTTGATCGGGAATGAGTGCAGAAGAAAAAGCAGTGGAAGAGCGAGCGCCTTTTGCGTTACAGGAGAGCGCCTTCCAGCCGGAGCAGGTACTGTTTCATTTTCAGGCCGTCTTTTGCGCTGAATCCGACCAGCTTCCCATTGGAGCCGAGTACTCTGTGGCAGGGGTAAATGATCGGAAACGGATTGGTTGCCATGACACGCCCCACAGCTTGTGCTCCGCCCGAGGAGCCGATGTCGGCAGCCAGTTCGCCGTAAGTTCTGGTTGCCCCTTGGGGAATGGCTTTTGTGGCGTCCAAGGTGACCCGTTGGAAGTCGGTGAGATCGGTCATGTGGAGGGGAAGGTCCGGCCATTGTGGTCGCTGGCCGTTTATGTATCGCTCCAAAGCGGATTCGATTTCTTTCGCATGGGCGGAAAACGATACGCTCTGTTCCACGGCATCGGCGAAGCGGGGGCTGATGGACGTGATCTCGTCGTCACACCAGTGTAAATCCAGCGCAAGAGGCAAGACCACAATTGTCTCGATTTGTGTCTCTTGCCTGTCAGTCATGCTTAAAAGGGGACCTCGCCCGAATAGGATGCGTCGAACCATTCGGGGATGGCGTCTTCAGCGCCGTTGTGTTTGCCCTGCCAGATGTCGCCGCCGTCGAGATGATTGCGAACTGCGTTGTGCAGGCCGCGCATGTTGGCTGCCCATTCCGGGGCGATCAGTTCGCCTTCCAGCGGATTGCCGTTTAAGCGGTGTACGATGGTGGTCGGCTTGAGCAGCATGAGCGCGTCCGAGAGAAAACTGAGATATTCGAGCTGACTCAGGGGCGTGTACTGTCCGTTTTTATACAATTTGGCGATGCCTGTGTCGCGGCAGACATACAGGTTGTGAAACTTGATGCCGTTTATTGGAAGTCGATTGATGAAGCGAACGGAATCGAGTAACTCATTACGTCCTTCGCGACCATACACGGATGGCAGACCAGCGATGACATGGGCCACCACCGTCAGGCCGCGTTGGGACGCAGCCTTGGTTGCTTCGGCAAATGCGCGTGCGGTGTGGCCTCGATTGATGTGGGCCAGCGTCTTGTCGCATGCGGATTGCAGGCCCAGCTCCAGCGTCACATCCGCAAGGCCGAGCTGCCCCTTTTGCTCTGCGAGCAGGTCCAGCTTTTCCTCGTCAAGGCAGTCGGGGCGTGTCCCTAGGCTGAGGGTCGTCAGGCCGGGAAGCCCTTTGAGCTGCGCCACGGCATCGGCCAGTTGGTCAATGGGGCCGTGGGTGTTGGAGTAGGATTGCAGGTAGGCGGTGAAGAGTTCAAGATTATGGTTGGTCGTGTGAATGTCGCGCCAGAACTTCCACTGTTCGGCAAAGGACATCCCCTTGTCGGCAAACCCGGATCCGGAACCACGCGGGTTGCAGAAAATACAGCCGGTTCTGGAGAGGGTGCCGTCACGGTTTGGACAGGAAAAACCGGCGTCGAGCGGAATTTTCTGGACTCGTTTGCCGTACCGTTGTCGTGTGTATGCTGATAAGGAGTAGTATCGAACCATGTGGTTTTTAGAAAAAGTTGAGAAAATATGCTCAAACCGGCCTTGGCGTATTGCCTGAGCCGGTTATGTTTGGTACCAATCGTCAACTGAAAATGTACGCTAGCGCACTTCCGTGCCGTTGGGAAGTGCCTTTCTCGCATATGATTCTGAACGAATTTCGAATGGAACGGGGGTTTAATGGGAAGCCTGCTTAACAAAATTATCGGCTCTTTTTCGAACGATCTTGCCATTGACTTGGGGACGGCCAATACGCTGGTCTATGTCAAAGGCAAGGGAGTCATGCTGTCCGAGCCATCTGTTGTCGCGGTCAAAAAAGACTCGCGCGGTGGCAAGGCGGTATTGGCGGTTGGTGCCGAAGCAAAGAAGATGCTGGGTAGAACACCCGGCAACATCGTCGCTATTCGTCCCATGAAGGACGGCGTTATCGCCGACTTCGAGGTGACGGAAGCCATGCTGCGCCACTTTATTTCCAAGGTGCACAACTCTCGGAGGCTTGTCCGGCCTCGCATCATGATCTGCGTTCCTACCGGAATCACTCAGGTAGAAAAGCGGGCAGTGCGAGAATCCGCCCAATCTGCCGGTGCACGCGAGGTCTACCTGATCGAGGAGCCCATGGCCGCTGCCATCGGTGCCAACCTGCCGATTACGGAACCGACCTCAAACATGATCGTCGACATCGGTGGCGGTACCACTGAGATCGCTGTCATCTCCCTGTCGGGTATCGTTTATGCGCGCTCGGTGCGCATAGGCGGCGACAAGATGGATGAAGCGATCATGCAGCATGTCAAACGCAAGTACAACATGCTCATCGGTGAATCCACGGCTGAACAGATCAAGATTCACATCGGTTCCGCCTATCCTCTCGGGGATCAGGAGCCTGTGATGGAAGTCAAAGGTCGCGATCTGGTCACAGGTATCCCGCAGAATCGACCGATCACTGCGGAAGAGGTTCGCGACGCCATCAGCGAACAGGTCGAGGGCATCGTTCAGGGTGTTCGTATCGCCCTTGAGCAGACGCCGCCCGAACTGGCTGCCGACATCGTGGATCGAGGTATCGTACTGACCGGTGGTGGAGCACTCCTCAAAGGACTCGACCAACTGTTGCAGCATGAGACCCAGTTGCCCATTACCGTAGTCGAGGACCCGCTTACCGCGGTCGTTCTCGGTTCGGGTAAGGCGCTGGACAATATCGATCTCTATAAAGACATCACCACCGACTAGTCGGCCATTCATGGCCGGAAAACTGGTTGTTCCGGGGCGCACGATTGCAGCATCCACGCAATCGTGCGTCTTTTAACTCAGCGGGCAGGAAGCAAATGTGAGCGGGCCGAAGAAAATAGCTGTCATCATCGTCGTTGGACTTTTCGTCTATCTTTCCATGTACACGTGGAATCTGCGAACCGGCCACCTCGACGCGCTTTCCAGCTACACCGGGCTGGATATCTCCGGCTACGTGTTGCGCCCCGGCATCTGGGTGAAAGATCAGGTTGTCGGGTTCTGGGAGCGATACATCTATTTTGTCGACCTCAAACAGAAGAACGACGCCCTGCTACGTGAGAACAGCGAGCTGAAACGGCAATCGATGCTCCTCAACTCGCGGGCTGAATCTGCCGCCCGAATCGAAAAAATGCTCGGATTCCAGCCGCCGCAGGAATGGGAATACTCTGGCGCACGCGTTATTTCCCATCGAATGGGGCCTGCTGGCATCTTCGCCACGGTCGCAGTCGATGCAGGTGCTGCATCCGGTGTGGAGCAGGATATGCCCGTGGTTGCCCTTGACGGAGTTGTCGGGCGCGTGCTGGAAACCGGTGCCATGACATCGACGGTCTTGTTGCTGAGCGACCCCAATAGCCGTATTGCCGTTCTGGGACAGGACAACCGTTCTCCCGGCATGCTCTCGGGTCGTGGGTATGGCAATCCCCTTGAGCTGCGTTTCGTCAATCTCAATTCCGACATAGAACCCGGCGAGATACTCGTCACTTCCGGTCTTTCCGGCATCTACCCGAAAGGCCTGCCGGTTGCGCGAGTGGTCAAGGTTCAGCGTTCGGATATCTCTCTTTTCCTTTCCATCTTGGCTGAGCCGTTGGTTGATATGGCTGAGCAGGAAGAAATCTTGTTGCTCAAGCGCGTCCCCATCGAAGAACCCGTGGCTCCCGAAGTCACAGAGGGTGATGACGATGTTGTCCAACAGTAATCTGCTTTCCATCGGGTGGTGGTCCGGGTATACGCTGCTTGGCGTATGGGCGCAGCGCTTCGTGCCGGGTGTGGATTTCCTCGCTCCGGGTATCGTGCTGGCCCTGCAAAAAGAGTATAGATACGGCGCGCTCTGGCTCATGCTGGTGTGGATTCTTCTGCAGGAAGGGATGGGGAGTCTTCCATTTGGCTATGGTGTGGCATCGTATGGAATGCTGGCGGTATTTTACGCCATGGGGCGCTGGCTTTTCGAGGCACGGTCCATCCTGTTCATGTGTCTGCTCGGAGTGGCACAGGGTGGCTTGCACGTCTTTTTGGGGTACAGCCTTGCCAGGCTGGCCAAGCTCCATGTCATCATGGATACCCTGCTGTGGGAAGGTATGATTCAGGCAGTAACATTTGCCGGGGTGTGGGTTATTATCGACGCGCTTTACCCCAAAAGGTTGAGGCACAATGTCAAACCTTTATAGCAATGCTGACCAGACGCCGCCCCAGAGCGGCCTTCTTCTGCTCCAGATTCTGATCCTTGCGCTGTTTTGTCTGTTCTCCGTCCGGCTGTGGTATCTGCAAATCCACCGGGGCGAGGAATACGCTCGTAAGGCCAAAGAAAACCAGCTTCGTCAGGAACATATTTTTTCACCGCGTGGCTTGATTCGCGATAGAAACGGCGACCTCTTGGCGGTCAATGAACCTGCCTATGCCCTTGGGCTGGTGCGGGAAGATTGCCCTGATATCGACCAGACCCTGCATCAGGTGGCTCGCTGGACCGACTTGTCCTTTGAGGAACTCAAGGAGACCTACAATAAAAAACGCCGACGGGTGAAGCCGTTCGAGCCGCTGATTCTGGTCTCTGATCTTTCCTTTCATCAGCTTGCGCTTATTGATGCCAATAAACTCCGCTGGCCCGGTCTTGAGGTCCAGGTTCGGCCCAGAAGACAATATCGCTATGGCAAGCTGATGGCGCATGTGCTCGGATATGTAGCTGAAGCCAACGAGCGCGAAATGGCAAAGAATGCCGAACTCGCTCTCGGTGATACCGTGGGCAAACAGGGGATTGAGTTTGTCCTTGAAGACCGCATGCGTGGCGTCAAGGGCCTAAGCCAGTTCGAGGTCGATGTCACTGGCCGTCGTTTGCAGGAACGCATTCTCAAACACCCTAGGGCCGGTCACGAGGTTTCTCTGTCCATCGATCTGGGGCTGCAGAAAGTGGCCATGGACTGGCTTGAAGAGCAGGCAGGCGGTGTCGTCGTCATGGACGCCGATACTGGCCAGATTTGGGCGTTGGCTACCTCGCCGTCGTATGATTCCAATGATTTTTCCTCCGGATTGACGCCTGAGCAGTGGGCCGAACTCAGAGATGACCCGCTCCATCCCATGCAGAACCGTGTCATTCAGTCCGTCTATCCTCCCGGATCCGTATTTAAGCACGTGGTGGCTGGGGCCGGATTGCACTACGATATGCTCGATCCCAGTGAAACAGTGAATTGTACCGGCCAGATGAAGCTGGGACGACGCGTTTTCCGTTGCTGGAAAAAATGGGGCCACGGCAAGGTCGATCTCGAAACGGCATTGGTTCAGTCCTGTGACGTATATTTCTATAGAATGGGAAAAAAGCTGACCGTTGACCGCATGTCCGAATTTGCACAAGCATCTGGTTTCGGCAAGCTGACAGGAATCCGTTTGCCACATGAGAAGGCCGGAGTCATGCCCACGCGTGAGTGGAAACAGCGCCGATTCAACGAAAGTTGGCAAGGAGGTGACAACCTGAATATGTCCATTGGGCAAGGGTATACGCTTGTTACCCCGTTGCAGGTTGCTCGATTCTTCGCTGGAGTCATCAACGGTGGAAAGTTGTTGAAACCGCTGCTGTTGAAAGATGAAAAGACCGTTGTTCAGGGAACCATACCGCTTGATCAGAAACAGCTGGATCTGCTCCATGACGCATTGGTGGAAACCGTGGACAGCAATCGGGGCACAGCGCGGCGTATTCGTACACCCGGTGTCGTGGTTGGTGGCAAGACGGGAACGACTCAGGTTGTGCGTTTGACCGATGAACTCAAGGAGCTGGATGACGATGACATCCCCTACAGATTTCGTGATCACGCATGGATGTCAGCCATTGCTGAAAAAGATGGTCGTCGATTTTCCATTGCCGTGCTTGTGGAGCATGGTCTCCATGGCTCATCCGGTGCTGGGCCGGTTGTCAAAGCGGTCATAGATTACCTGTTCCTGGACAAGGTCCGTAAAAATCCTGAATCGCGCAAAGCCAAAGCTCGCCAGGCGCGAGAACTGAAAGTGCCGGAGAAAAAGAATGCCAATTGATAGAAGGCTCTTTTTTTACATCAACTGGCCTCTGCTTATCTCGGCCATCATGCTGTTTGCCCTCGGTGCACTCAACCTTTATTCCGCCAGCGGTCATCGGCTGGAAGAAGGCATGAGTGTCGCTCCCTTTTTCAACAAGCAGTTGATTTGGGGTTTGATGGGCGTGTTCGGCATGATTCTGTTCATGTTCTTTGATTACCGTCACCTCAAGACCTTGGCCTGGCCTGTCTTCTGGATCACGGTCCTTTTACTCGTTTCCGTTTTCTTCATGGGTAAAACCATCTATGGAGCCAAACGGTGGCTTGACCTGGGGTTCATGAACTTCCAGCCAAGTGAACTAGCCAAGATTGCCATACTGATCGTAGGAGCGCGCATCCTTTCCAAGGAGCGTGAGCCACTGGATTTCTTGCGCCTGTTCTATGTGCTCGGGGTGGGACTTATCCTTGCTGGGCTCATCATCAAGCAACCGGACCTTGGTTCCGGCCTCTCGATCATAATGATATTGGGCGGCATGATCCTTTTCCGCGGCGTGACGCCCAGGGTCTTTAAAACCGCACTCCTCGTGATCCCTCTTTTGCTGCCGCTGTCATGGTTTTTCCTGCATGACTATCAGAAGCAGCGAATCATGACGTTCCTTGATCCGACCACGGATCCACTGGGTGCTGGCTACCATATCATCCAGTCAGAGATAGCCATTGGCTCAGGCGGCTTCTGGGGCAAGGGATTCCTTGAGGGAACCCAGTCGCAGTTGCGCTTCCTGCCCGAACGCCACACCGACTTTGCCGTGGCCGTTTTGGGTGAAGAATGGGGCTTTTTCGGGACTATGTTACTTTTGTCACTATTCTGTTTTTTCCTGTACCAAATGGTGCTCATAGCACGTGATGCGCGAGGGCTTTTCGGGAGCTATCTGGCGACAGGCGTGTTCTTTTATTTCTTCTGGCAAATCCTAATAAATACGGGTATGGTCCTCGGGCTTATGCCAGTAGTAGGAATTCCGCTGCCTTTCATCAGCTATGGAGGCAGTGCCACACTGGTAAACTTCTGTCTCGTAGGGCTTGTGCTAAATGTGTCAATGCGCCGATTCCTCTTCAAACAGAGGTAGGCCAAGTCCGGTCGCAGTGCGGATTAAACAGCTTTTCAGGAGCGCGTTTCGATGGCGAGAGATGAAATCAACGCCTTTTTGGGTGCTGGTACTAACTATGAAGGAAGATTGCACTTTCAGGGTGCTGTTCGAATAGATGGCAACTTCCGGGGCGAAGTCGAGTCCGATGGCACATTGGTTGTCGGGCAGGAGGCTTCGGTGGAAGGCCAGGTAAATGTAGGCCAGCTCGTCCTATCCGGGAAGATTCAGGGCGAGGTGGCAGCCAAGAACAAGGTCGTTCTGCACAAAACGGCCAATCTCCAAGGCAACATCAGGACGCCAGTTCTGGTGGTGGAAGAGGGTGCTGTCCTTGAGGGACAGCTTGATATGGGCAGTCTGAGCTCCAAGTCCGAAGGGACCTCGGAAGCAGATTCCAGCTAACTTTCAACAGGGCGCAGCCGCTGTTTTTTGAGCGTGTCAAAAGCAAAAAGCCTTTGACAGAACGCTTGAAATTGCGTAATCGGCAGTGACTTTGCGCCAAAATTCACAACCTATCTGGGGGCAACGGTATGGTATTACCTGACAAAACAATTTTTATCCAAGCAGTGAACTTTTTAGTCACGATCTTCGTGCTGAACGTGCTGCTGATCAAACCCATTCGCGAGATCATCAAGAAACGCAAGGGTTTGATGGCTGATCAGCTGGAGAAGATCGAAGGTTTCAACAGCAGCGCTGAAGGCAAAGTGGCCGATTATGAGGTCCAGCTTGCAGCCGCTCGCAAGGAAGCCAACGATATCCGCACCGCCATGAAAGACGAAGGCACTGCTGAAGAGCAGAAGCTGATGTCCGCCGCAGGTGAGGAAGCCTCCAGCACCATTCAGGCCGCTCGCGCTGAAATCAAGAGCGAGGTCAAAGGTGCCATGGATCAGCTGACCAAGGACGTTGACAAATTCGCCGAAGCCGCTACGGGCAAGATCCTGGGCCAGGCTTAGACGAGGGAAGGAGGGTTTCATCTTGAAACGGATGTATGTGTTTTTTGCGGTCCTGGTGTCCGCCCTGGCGATCTCGTCGGTTGCCTTTGCCGCCGCAGCGGAGGGTCATGCTCTCTTCACGTCTGAGAACGTGAAAGACTATGGTCTCCGCATTGTCAACTTCATCATCTTCGCTGGCCTGCTGTACAAGTTCGCCGGTGCAAAGATCAGAGACTTCTTCGTTGGTCGCCGTGACGGCATCAAGCAGGAACTTGACGACCTGCAGACCCGTCAGGCCGAGGCCGAGAAGAAGCTCAAGGAAGTTGAAGCTGGCATCGCCAACATGGCGCAGGAAAAAGAGGCAATCATTGCCGAAGCCAGACAGCAGGGCGAAGCGATCAAGGAAGGCATCATTGCCAAGGCTCACAGCGACGCCGAGGCTCTGAAGGAGCAGGCCAAGCGCACCGCTTCCAACGAAGCTCAGGCAGCTATCAAAACCATTCGTGCCGAAATGGCCGAAATGGTCGTTGAAGCCGCAGAGAAAATCGTTGCCGAGAAGCTGAGCGCGGAAGATCACGACAAGCTCGTGGATGACTATTTAACCAAGGTGGTGCTCAATTGACCGGTAACGTAGTTTCCCGCCGCTACGCCAAGGCTCTGTTCGCTATTGGCGCCGCCAAGGGCGAGGCAGATCAGGCGAAGTACGGCGAGCAGCTGGTTGCTCTGAGCGATTCCATTATGGAATCCGCAGAAGCCGTGGGGTTCTTCAAGAATCCCTCATTCTCTGCTGAAGAGAAGAAGGCTGTACTGAACCAGCTCACTGACAAGATTGCGGTAGATCCGATGGTTAAGAACTTCTGTGACTTGCTGGCCGACAAGGGCCGGGTCGAGATGATTCCTGCTATCGCTTCCGACTATAAGGCAATGATGGACGCCGTGTCCGGTGTCATCTCCGGCGAACTCATCACGGTGAGCGAGCTTTCCGAGGAAAGAAAATCTGCAATTCAGGCGAACCTTGAAAAACAGGCCGGCAAGAAGCTGGAACTGTCTTTCGCAACCGACAAGGACATCCTTGGCGGCATCGTCCTCAAAGTAGGGGATAAGGTTATGGACGCCAGCCTCAAGGCTCAGCTGCAGATTTTGAAAGAAAATATTAAAAGGGGTGAGTAGGGCAATGCAGATCAAAGCAGAAGAAATCAGCAAAATCATTCAGGACCAGATTCAGAATTATGAGTCTCGTGTTGAAATGAGCGAGACCGGTACCGTCCTCTACGTTGGTGACGGTATTGCTCGTGTTCACGGCGTAGAGAACGTCATGGCCATGGAGCTGCTGGAATTCCCCGGTGGCCTGATGGGCATGGTGCTCAACCTGGAAGAAGACAACGTTGGTGTTGCTCTCCTGGGTCCGGACACCGGTGTTAAAGAAGGTGACCCGGTCAAGCGTACCGGTAACATTTACTCCGTTCCCGTTGGTGACGGTGTTATGGGTCGCGTTGTTAACCCGCTGGGTGAGCCCCTTGATGGTCTGGGACCGATCAACACAACCGAGACTCGTCCGGTTGAGATGAAGGCCCCCGGCATCATCGCTCGTAAGTCCGTTCACGAGCCCTGCTACACCGGCCTCAAGGCTGTTGACGCCATGACTCCTGTTGGCCGCGGCCAGCGCGAACTCGTCATTGGTGACCGTCAGACCGGTAAGACCGCTGTCTGCGTCGACGCCATCCTCGCCCAGAAGACCACTGACGTACATTGCTTCTACGTCGCTATTGGTCAGAAAAAAGCATCCGTTGCTCTCGTTGCCGACATTCTCCGTCAGCACGGCGCCATGGAATACACCACCATCATTTCCGCGACCGCTTCCGAGCCCGCACCGCTGCAGTTCATCGCTGCCTACACCGGTGCTACCATGGCCGAGTTCTACCGCGACAACGGCAAGCACGCCCTGATCTGCTACGATGACCTTTCCAAGCAGGCCACCGCTTACCGCGAAATGTCCCTCCTGCTTCGTCGCCCTCCGGGACGTGAAGCATTCCCCGGTGACGTCTTCTACCTCCACTCCCGCCTCCTCGAGCGTTCCTGTAAGGTTAACGACGAACTGGGCGCCGGTTCCCTGACCGCTCTGCCGGTTATTGAAACCCAGGCTGGTGACGTTTCCGCGTTTATTCCGACAAACGTTATCTCCATCACCGATGGTCAGATCTACCTGGAACCCAACCTGTTCCTCTCCGGTGTTCGTCCGGCCATTAACGTCGGTCTCTCCGTCTCCCGAGTCGGTGGTTCCGCACAGATCAAGGCCATGAAGCAGGTTGCCGGTACACTGCGTCTCGACCTCGCTCAGTACCGCGAGCTCGCCGCATTCGCCTCCTTCGGTTCCGATCTCGATAAGGCTACTCAGGCCAAGCTGAACCGCGGTGCCCGCATGGTTGAGCTTCTGAAGCAGCCTCAGTACCGTCCGCTGACCGTCCAGGAGCAGGTTGCTGTTCTGTACGCCGGTACCCGCGGCTTTATTGATGAGGTCCCTGTAGAAGAGGTTGTCCGTTTCGAAGCTGAATTCATTGAGTTCATGAACAACGCCAAGTCTTCCGTGCTCGACTCCATCGCTGAGAAGCAGAAGATTGATGACGCTGTGGAAGCTGACCTTAAGGCAGCTATTGAAGAATTCTTGAAAGGCTTCAGCGCCTAACCTAAGGGGTTAACTGAATGGCTTCGTTAAGAGACGTCCAGAACCAGATTACTGGCGTCAAGAAAACCAAGCAGATCACCAAGGCCATGAATATGGTGGCCTCGGCAAAACTGCGCAACGCACAGGAGCGTATTGAACGCTTCCGTCCGTATGCGGACAAGTTTTATGAGATGCTGGGCGACTTGGCTGCCGGTGCTGACGAATCGGTACACCCGCTGCTGGAAGTCCGTGACGAAGTGAAAACCGTGGCAATCATGGTAACCACTTCCGACCGCGGACTCTGTGGCGCATTCAATATCAATATAATAAACAAGGCCAAAAAGCTCGCTCAAGAAAAGGCCGCCGAAGGCAAGACAGTCAAAATGTACTGCATCGGCAAGAAGGCCCGCGACGCCTTCAAGAAGTTGGATTTCGAAATCGTTCGTGCGGATGCAGATTCCATGAGCGGAAAATTCGACTTCACCCTGGCCGCCAGCGTAGGCAACGAGCTGATCTCCGGTTACATGAATGGAGAACTGGACGAAGTACACGTTGTGTACGGTGAGTTCCAGTCCATGGCCAAACAGCCGCCCGTAGCTCTGACTGTACTGCCCATGGCAGCTCAGGAAGAAGGCGAAAGCCAGGGCGAAAGCGGCACTGGTGATTACTTGTACGAACCGTCTGTCGAGGGACTGCTCGCTGAGCTCCTCCCCCGCTTCATCAAGGTCCAGGTCTACCGCGGCCTGCTCGATACTTCGGCATCCGAGCACGCAGCACGTATGGCTGCGATGGATAACGCCACCAAGGCGTGTGATGAGTTGACGGACAGCTTGACCTTGCTCTTCAACAAGACGAGGCAGGCCGCCATTACTGGCGATCTTATGGACATTGTCGGCGGCGTTGAAGCGCTGAAAGGATAAAAGGGGGCTATGAAAAATGGCTAATACTGGTAAAATTGTTCAGGTAATCGGCGCCGTTGTCGACGTCGAATTTGCCGAAGGGAATCTTCCCAACATTCTGTCTGCGTTGGAGATTAAAAACCCCAACAATACTGACGCTCCTGAGCTGATCTGCGAAGTAGCTCAGCACCTGGGTAACAACGTCGTTCGCACCATCGCCATGGACGCTACTGAAGGTCTCGTTCGCGGCATGGTAGCTACCGACCTCGAATCTCCCATCACCGTTCCTGTTGGCGCCGGTTCTCTGGGCCGCATCATGAACGTCGTTGGCGCACCTGCTGACGAAATGGGCGAAGTTCCCTGCGAAAAGCGTCTTCCCATTCACCGTGAAGCCCCCGCCTTCACCGAGCAGTCCACCAAGGTTGAGCTGCTCGAAACCGGCATCAAGGTCGTTGACCTTCTTATTCCCTTCCCGAAGGGTGGTAAGATGGGCCTCTTCGGCGGCGCCGGTGTTGGTAAGACCGTTATTCTGATGGAGATGATCAACAACATCGCCAAGCAGCACGGTGGTATTTCCGTGTTCGCCGGTGTTGGTGAGCGTACCCGTGAAGGAAACGACCTTTACCACGAAATGAAGGACGCTGGCGTTCTCGAGAAAGCCGCACTTATCTACGGCCAGATGAACGAGCCTCCGGGAGCACGTGCTCGTGTTGCTCTGACAGCTCTGACCTGTGCTGAGTACTTCCGTGACGAAGAAGGCCAGGACGTGCTTCTCTTCGTTGATAACATCTTCCGCTTCACCCAGGCTGGTGCTGAGGTATCCGCACTGCTCGGCCGCATGCCTTCCGCAGTTGGTTACCAGCCGACTCTGGGTACTGACCTTGGTGGCCTTCAGGAGCGTATTACCTCCACGAACAAGGGTTCCATTACTTCCGTTCAGGCCGTTTACGTCCCTGCGGATGACTTGACTGACCCCGCACCGGCTACCACCTTTGCTCACCTCGACGGTACTCTCGTTCTGTCCCGTCAGATTGCTGAGCTCGGCATCTACCCCGCGGTTGATCCTCTTGACTCCACCTCCCGTATTCTCTCCCCCGACGTTCTCGGTGAAGAGCACTACGCTACTGCACGTGAAGTCCAGTCCGTACTGCAGAAGTACAAGGACCTGCAGGACATCATCGCCATTCTTGGTATGGACGAACTGTCCGACGAAGATAAGCAGACCGTTGCCCGCGCTCGTCGCGTCCAGCGTTTCCTGTCCCAGCCGTTCCACGTTGCTGAGGTCTTCACCGGCGTTCCCGGCGTGTACGTCAAGACGGAAGACACCGTTAAGGCATTCCGCGACATTCTGGACGGCAAGTACGACGACCTGCCTGAGCAGGCCTTCTACATGTGCGGACCCATCGAGGAAGCCATAGAGAAAGCCAAGCAGTAAGCGAGGTAACCAATGGCTAATAATTTGAAAATCGAGATCGTCACTCCCGACCGCAAGGTATTGTCGGAAGAAGTGGAGTACGTGGGCGCACCCGGTATCATGGGTGAATTCGGTGTACTGCCGAACCACGTCCCTTTCCTTTCCGCTCTGGGAATCGGCAATCTCCATTATAAACAAGACGGCAAGGCGCACTACGTCTTCATCGCCGGTGGATTTGCTGAAGTAAGCAACAACCAGGTCACCATTCTGGCTGAGGTTGCTGAAAAAGCCACTGAAATCGATGTAGATCGTGCCCAGAAGGCCAAGCAGCGTGCCGAAGAGCGCACTGCCAAGGCCAAGGAAAAAGTGGATGCCGCTCGTAACCAGGCTTCATTGAAGCGCGCAATTGCTCGCATCAACGCAAGATCCTGCGGTAAAAACGCTGGCACCTGCTAGATCCACACCCCATAAAATAAAAAGGGCAGTCTCGTATGAGACTGCCCTTTTTTTATTACTGGCCGAAAAATGTGAATGACTCGTTAGATACGATATTCTTGGAAAGCGTGATGAAAGTGCATCGATAGTTGCAACACGTTTCTGAAGCATAAAAAAAGGCTGCCATGACCATGGCAGCCTTTGGCGATGAGAGTCTGTTTATTTGCCGGTTAAGACCTTACCAACAGCGTGGAGCGCTTTCTCAAGCGTTGCATCGTCCACGGCGTAGGAAAACCGAATACAGTTGTCGTCACCGAAAGCAGAGCCAGGAACAAGGGCAACACCTGCTTCTTCCAGGATTTTGGTGCACATGGTGCCGGAGTCCGGGGCATCGTCCGTATAGAACTGATTCAGGACAGGAAAGAGGTAGAATGCGCCATCAGGTTTCGGACAGGAGGCACCCCAGCCGGTGATGATGTCGTATGCCAAATCACGACGTCGTACAAATGACTCTTTCATCTTTTCAACTATATCCCAAGATCCAGTGAGACCGGCTATTGCAGACTTTTGGGTGATGGAGTTGATGTTGGAAGTCGATTGTCCCTGAATCTTGCACATGGCCTGAATGAGATCCGGGTGAGTAAGCGTATAGCCGACACGCCAACCGGTCATGCAAAAGGATTTGGATAAGGCACCAACAATGGCAATGGTGTCTGGATAAGATTCCCAGGTTTTTGCCAGCGAGGAGGGCTTGGCCGGTTCGTAAACAAGTCGGTCATACACTTCATCGGAAATGATGAAAATATCGTTTTTCCTGGCCCACGACGCGATTTCATCCAACTGTGCTTGTGTGTAGCAACAGCCGGTTGGATTAGAGGGCGAGTTGAGAATGAGCACCTTGGTTCTCTCTGTACGTGCAGCCTCCAGACCTTCGATGGAAACCAGATATCCATCTTCGGCGGTTGAAGGCACGAATACGGAGACACCTTCTGCCAGCTGTACCATTGCGGGGTAGCTAACCCAGTAGGGTGAAGGGATCAGCACCTCGTCACCGGGGTTAACCAAAGCCATGAGCAGGTTGTACAAGACCTGTTTGCCGCCATTGGAGGCCATGGTGTCAGCGCTTTCTGCGTTAGCGCCGTAAAATTCGGAATAATACCCGGCGATGGCCTCACGTAGCTCAGGAATGCCTGGTACAGGCGTATATCGTGTGAATCCTTCATCAAGAGCCGCTTTAGCAGCTTCGCATACGTGTGGTGGTGTTTCAAAGTCCGGTTGACCAACGGCAAGGCTGACGATTTCCTTACCCTGCGCACGCAGTTCCATGGCTTTGGCATTCACAGCAAGGGTGGCAGAAGGTTTGATTCTGCGCAGCCTCTCGGAAATATTCATCGGGTGCTCTCTTTTTATGGTTACTATAATGGACCGCTCTACTGCCCATAGACGAAAAACCATTACACGTAAATCCGTTTTATTTACCGAAATAAAAAAATTGACCTGTCTATACGTTCATAGTGCATCACCCTTTGACAATGTTGTGTAAACAATAGCTTGGAGGCGCTATGTTGGATGGAATGTACGAAGGTAAAATGGTATCGGAAACCATGAAGCTGGAATACCCAATTGATGATATCTGGAGACTGCTGTGTCCGGTGAGTGAGCATGATTGGATTCCAGGCTGGGAATGTCGCATAGTTCATACAGAAAGCGGGACAAATGAACTGGGCTGTGTGTTTCAGACCGACTTCCCACTTGATGGACCGACTGATACCTGGGTGACCAGTGTCTTTGAACCACCATCAAGGCTTGAATTCATTCGCACTAATTCTATGCGTGTCATTCGGTACAGCATCGAATTGGAGGTCATTGATGGCGCGACGCAACTGCAATGGTCCCAACGAATAATCCCGCTTTGTCTTGAAGGTGTTGAATTGGCAGAGGCCAAGATTGACAGCTTTGCAAGCCAGATCGCCGGGTTGAAGCAGATGATGAATCATTATCTGGACACCGGTACCATGTTGAACCTCATCAAGGAGTAACAATCGAATGTTCACAGTAGGACGACTGGCAAAAAAACACGATTTGTCGCGTTCGACCTTGCTCTATTATGAGCGCATTGGCTTGTTTGCACCCCATCAGCATGCAAAAGGGGACTACCGGCAGTATTCAGAGGAAGATGATCGTCGATTAGCTCGAATCTGCCAGTACAGAAAGGCAGGCATCGCGCTGTCAGTGATCAAGGAGATGCTTGACGATGGGCCGGAGAATCGAATTGTTGGTGCTCTTGAACAACGTCTGGAAGAATTGAACACAGAGCAGGAAACCATTCGAATGCAACAGGAACTGGTCGCAAAATTGCTTGGTCGTCCTGCGCTACTGGCAGGCGTATCTGCCATGGACAAAGCCACATGGGTTGGATTGTTGCGTTCTGCGGGACTCAATGAAGATGACATGCGGCAGTGGCATATTCAGTTTGAACGGACGGCACCACAAAAGCATGAAGCGTTTTTGCGGCAACTCGCCATCCCATCGATGGAAATACGAGCTATCCGCTCCATGGCGGCAGCTCCTCATCATATACTGCAAATAAATAAGGATTCAGGACGATTTATGAAGATTTTTTTCAAAATATATGAAGGATTGAAACGGGAAGGTCCAGGCAGCTATGCCATGACGGAAAAAGCGTATTCCATGTGTGAGGGGCTGAAAGAACGGCCTGCCATACTGGAGACAGGATGTGGCAGCGGTGGCGCGACCCTGAATCTGGCACGGATAAGCAATGGGACGGTTATGGCTACGGAAATACATCAACCGTTTCTTGATGTGCTGGAACAGCGGGCAAAGGATGCTGGTTTGTCTGACAAGGTGACGCCATGCAGGATGGATATGGCCAGTCTTGACTTCGAGCAGGAACAGTTTGATCTGATCTGGTGCGAAGGGGCGGCTTATATCATGGGCGTGGATGAGGCTATGGCCTACTGGAAGCAATTCCTGAAGCCGGGCGGCTATCTCGCATTCAGTGATGCGGTTTGGTTGTCAGAAGACATTCGCGACTCGGCTCCTGAGGAACTCAAAGCATTTTGGGCAGACGGGTATCCTGCCATGCGTACTGTTAAGGAAACTGTCCATTCTGCAGAATCATTGGGCTACACCCACTGTGGCAACTTCATCATCGACACATCGTGTTGGGTTGACTTCTATGCTGATGTAGCCAAGCGATTGGATAAGATGGAAAAAGAATATGGTGATGACCCTGATGGCAGGCCCATCATCGATTTAGCCCGAAAAGAGAAGCAACTCTTTGAAGCATATCCAGACACGTATGGATACGCCTTTTATGTGCTGAAAAAGGAAAAATAAATAGTAAGCATTACTGATAGCTAGAGCTACTTCAGAGGGGCCAGATCCGTAAATCGTTCAGATTAACGATATTATGGCTGGCCTTTTTTGTGCTGTTTCTGTAGTCTCTTCAATCTCTGACGGTGCCGCCCTATGGGCGGCTTCTTTAAACATAAAGCTAGAAATTCAAGTATATTACGAGAGGTTGCCCTATGTCCAAACTGAAGATGCCGAACTCACTTCCAGAACCGAATATCAATGAAAACGCGAAGATAGTTTTGCAACGACGGTATCAAAGAAAGGACACGACCGGAGTAGTATATGAAACTCCTAAAGAACTGTTTTGGCGGGTAGCCTCATCCATCGCTGAGGAAGAGCGCAAATACGGGGAATCCGTCTACACCCCGTCCAAGCTTGCTCGTGAATTCTATGATCTCATGACGTCCTACCGCTTCCTGCCCAACTCGCCGACACTGATGAATGCCGGTACAGGACTGGGGCAGTTGGCTGCCTGTTTTGTCCTGCCTGTGGAAGACTCCATCGAAGGTATCTTCGATGCAGTCAAGCATGCGGCGATGATTCACAAGTCCGGCGGCGGTACCGGCTTTTCCTTTTCCCGCCTCCGTGCCAAGGAGTCGGTGGTCGGTTCGACCGGCGGCGTCGCTTCCGGGCCGCTGTCGTTCCTCAAAATTTTCAACTGTGCCACCGAACAGATCAAGCAGGGGGGAACGCGTCGTGGTGCCAACATGGGCATCCTGCGTGTTGACCATCCGGACATCATGGATTTCATCAAGGCCAAGGAGCGCGACGGCGAGCTGAACAACTTCAACCTGTCCATCGGGTTGACCGAGCAGTTCATGCAGGCGGTCGAAAAGAAAGAGGACTATGACCTCATTGCTCCCAATACCCATGAAGTCGTCGGCCAGCTCAATGCGCGTGAAGTCTTCAACATTCTGGTCAATAAGGCATGGGAATCCGGTGATCCGGGCATCGTCTTTCTGGACCGTATCAATCGCGACAACCCGACTCCGGCACAGGGCGAAATCGAATCGACCAACCCGTGCGGCGAGCAGCCGCTGCTGCCGTACGAAGCCTGCAACCTCGGCTCTATCAACCTCGGTGCCTGTTTTGCCAAAGGCAAGAACGGCCATGATTCCGAGATCGACTGGGAAGAGCTTCGCCGCATCATTCACCTGTCCGTCCGCTTCCTCGATAACGTCATCGATGCATCCATCTACCCGCTGGACAAGATCACGGAAACAGTGGAGCGCAACCGCAAGATCGGCCTTGGCGTCATGGGCTGGGCCGACCTGCTGTTCCAGTTGAATATCCCGTACAACTCCCAGACTGCCATTGATCTGGGTGAGCGGGTCATGAAATTCATGCGCGACGAAGCGCGTGCCGCCTCCAAGCAGCTTGCAGCCGAGCGTGGACCGTTCCCGGCATATGCGGAATCCATTTTCGGCGAGACCAACCTCGGTCCCTACAGAAACGCCACCACAACGACCATCGCGCCTACCGGGACCCTGTCCATCATCGCCGGGTGCTCCTCGGGTGTAGAGCCGCTGTTTGCCCTCAGCTTTGTTCGCAACGTCATGGACGACGACAAGCTGCTGGAAAGCAATCCGTTCTTTGAGAAGGCCCTCAGGGAGGCTGATGCCTATTCCACGAAATTGATGGAAGAGATCGCCAAGGTCGGCACCATCAGGAAGATGGACCACCTGCCTGAAAGCCTTCGTAGCGTGTTTGTGACTGCCATGGACATTCAGCCCATCTGGCATCTGAAGATGCAGGCCGCCTTCCAGAAGTACACGGACAACGCCGTGTCAAAGACCGTGAACCTGCCCAATGAGGCCACCCGTGAGGAAATCTGGGATATCTACTGGAAAGCCTACGAATACGGCTGCAAGGGCGTGACCGTTTATCGTGACGGCTCCAAGATGTCTCAGGTGCTGTGCACGGGAGATGACAAGGAGAAGAAGGACAAGGAGGAATCCGGTGCACTGAGCGTGGTTCAGGACCGTCCTGATGTCATTTACGGCTTCACCCAGAAGATTGCTACCGGGTTGGGCGTCCTCTTCCTCACCGTCAATGAAGTGAATGGCAAACCTTTTGAGGTGTTCGCCACCATCGGCAAGTCCGGTGGTTCCATCACTGCCAAGGCCGAAGCCATTGGTCGTCTTGTCTCCCTGGCTCTGCGTTCCGGTGTTGAAGTTCGAGAAATCGTACAGCAGCTCAAGGGTATCGGCGGCGAGAATCCGCGCTTCATGAAGAAGCATCTGGTCAAATCCATTCCTGATGCCATCGCCCACGTCTTTGAATCCCGCTACATGCAGGGGGATCGTGTGGATGCCAGCGCCGCATCCCTCAACAAGGAACTGTGCCCCGACTGCGGTGAGGCCCTTGTCTTTGAGGAAGGCTGCCACATCTGCAAATCCTGTGCGTACACCAAGTGCGGCTAACCGCTGCTCTCATTGGTTAATTCAGGGCTGTCCGATTGTCGGACAGCCCTTTTTTATTGCGTGGATGGTGTCAGTGGAGCAGGCCCGGGAACCGATAAACTGCTTATGCGGCAAGCCGTTCCTTGACCATGCGTAGTCGCTTCCGGGCAGTGGTGTTGTTGGGGTCAAGTTCCAACACGTGCTGGAAAAACGGCTCGGCATCGCGGTACATGCGCATGTCCAGATACAGCAGCCCGATATTCAAGGTCGCACCGACGCTTCCCTGATGGAATTCAGGGTCGATGGCCAGCGCCTGCTCAAAGGATTGCAACGCCTGATTGCGCTTGCCGCCCTCCCAGTAGGCAAGTCCCATGTTGTAGAGGATCGCCGGATCGTCGGGCGAAATTTCCAGAGCTTTGGCATATACATCAATCGCTTCGTCCCACTTGCCTTCTCCGCGCAGGAGCATGCCAAGCCGGTTGTAGTGAACAAGCGCGTCGAGTCCGACCACCCGTTGCGAGTCGATGACCCGTTGCAGATACTTCTTGGCAAGATGGGGGGCCGTGCCGGTCACGGCGTCAACGATGCGCATGGTCAGGTCGCCTACCATGCTCAGGGCTTCTCGCTCGGCAGCCTCGACCCCCTGATCCATGTATATTTCAGCTTCTTCATGATCGTCGCGCAGCAGGTACTGTTCGGCAATGTCGATCTTTCGTTCCGGGTTGAGGGGAGATATCTCGTCCAGAGTCATGAGGTAGTCGAGGGCACGCTCGTCTTCCATGTCCCTGAACGCCGAAGCAAGCCGGAGCAGCGGGGCCATGAACATGGGGCGCGCTTCGTGGGCGGTCATGTATTGACGGATCGCTTTGTCTTCTTCGCCTATGCCCATGAGCGCGTCGCCACGCAGGGCGAGACCTCGCGCAGAGTTGGGCTTGACCAACAGTATTCGGTCGGAGATTTCGAGCGCCTCGTCATAGTTGCCTTCCCGTAGCAATTCTTCGCATCGCTTCATCTGATTCTTCAGCTCGCCGGGAGGGCTGATGGCAAGAGCCAGTTCACGGATGATCTGATCGGCGGAAGCGGGCTTGAGCAAGACGCGACTGACGCCCAGCTCGAAAAAATAGGCTACGGTTTCCTGCGTTGCTTCCCATGTCAGCATGATAACCGTGGTGTCGGGCAGTTCCTGCTTGAGGGTGATGAGCTGGTCGGTGCTGGGTCGCTCATTGAGCATCCGTTCAATAAGGACGATGGTGGGCCGCTCGGCTTCCTGCAGTTCCCGGCATCGGGAAAGACCGTCAGCAAAGGAGCTGAACGTGGAAAGCATGTCTCCCTTGAGGCCGAACATGCGGCTGATGATGTGGCGAAGCGCTCGGGTAAAGGTGACGTCACCGGTTATCTGGACAATGGCTCCGTTGTCCTGCTCAAGGAAATTGCGAACGATGGTATCAAAGGACGGCGGCATCGGGTGTTCCCCCCTGCAAGAGCGGTGGTCGGGTTATACTGCGGTCAGTATATCCTTTCCGGCAGGATAGGGTCAACACGATGAAAAAAGCCGCCGGAGTGACCGGCGGCTTGAATTGTTCTATTTGGCTGTATTGGGTTTGATTTTATTATATTTGCTGCGGGCCAGCGAATTGTTGGGATTGAGCTTCAGGACGTTCTCGTAGAAAATGATTGCCTGATCGTAGCGCCGCAGATCGGCATATACAGTGGCCAGATTCATGGAGACCACCTCGCTCTGCTTGTAGAAATCCGGGTTGATTTCCAATGCCCGCTCAAAGCATTGGGCTGCTTCGCGATGTTTGCGTCCATCGTAATACGCCATGCCCATGTTGTAGTGCAGCCCCTCGTCCTCGGGAGAGATGGTCAGGGCGCGTTTGTAGTTCTCGATGGCATCTTCCCATTTGCCTTGACCGCGCAGGGCGATACCCAACTTGTTGAACAAAGTAATATCGTCCTTGGTCAACGCTGCTTTCTTGGTGTTGAGCACCTTGGTCAGATATTTTTCCGCAAGCACAGGGGAGGTGCTCCCGACAGCCTGCGTTATCTGTTCGGCAACGGTGCCGATCATGGACATGGCTTCTTTTGTAGCGATGTCGATGGCCTGATCAAAGTACTTCTCCGCCCGCTCAACATTGTTCTTGTTGAGATGAACCTTGCCCATGTTTGTCTTGCGCTCGACATTGAGCGGACTCAGTCGGTCAAGCTTCTCCAGGTAGTGGAGCTGCTTGTCTTCATCAACACCTTCATAGGCATTGGCGAGCTTCTTGAGCGGTTCAAGGTAGAGGCGGGAGCTTTCATGGGCCTTGAGGTAACTTTGGACCGCTTTGTCGTGGTCCTTGGCCTGCAAATACACATCGCCTCGCAGCATCAGTCCGGCAGGCGAATCGGGTTTGATCGAGAGAATCTTGTCACTGACTTCCAGCGCCTGCTTGAGGCGGCCGACTGCCAGGAACTTTTTCCCGATGGACATGTATTCGCTCAGCTTGCCCTGGGGCTTGATGGTGAACGCCATCTTTTCGATGATGTTGTTCATGGACGCCGGTTTGGAGATGACGTTGTTGACGCCGATCTCATAAAAATACGCGATATTCTCGCGTTTGGTTTCATTGACAAGTGCAATGATCCGAAGGTCTGGAAGTAGCTGTTTTAGCGTGATTATGGTGTCTGTGCTGGGCCGTTCATTGATGATGCGTTCAATGAACACCACGCACTCGATCTTGTCTTTCTGGCACTGCTGTATGCGCTTGAGTGCCGGTTGGACCTCTTCAAAAGACCACATGCAGTCCCGTTTGGTCCCGATAGTTTTGAATATTGTGTTGGAGAGCGTTTTCTTGAATATCTGATCATCGCTCAACAGCACGACTCCACCATTTTTCTTTTCAAAAAAATCGTAGAGTATTGCATCGTACTTTTTATCCGCCATTTGTTTCCCCTGTGAAGTGAATTGGTGCTCACATGGTGAGAGAGTGGACACCTGATGTCGATTATAATTATACCTGAGAGGTAAAGTTATCACCTTCCCGAGATGTGATCGTGATGGAATCCCCCGATTCCGGTACAATCACATGTGGTTCCTGCGATAAGGATATGCGTTGCTGTAGCTGGTCGTTCTGGTATTTGCGAACATCTCGTTCGATATGAACCAACGCCAATTGTCGTGCACCAGCACGACGTGCAAAGTCAATGGAAGCGTCCACTGTCCCATGTCCCGGGGTGTCTGCATCCATTGTGAACGATTCGTGGATGATCAGGTCGGCTCCCGCAGCCAGCGCCGCCGTGTCAGCCGTTGCCCCTCCGTCACCGGAATAGAAGAGTGCCCTGTCACCGCAGTCCACACGGATTGCAAGGCATGGTCTGGGATGATCGCTCAGGGCAAAGCCAAGACACATGTGGCCAAGCACGATGTTCTGTCCTGCGGAACATTCCATGAAGGACAGATCAAATGAAGCCTTGGCCAGAGAACCGGGATACGCCAATTCGATTGTCTGGCGAACCACAGCTTCCACACCGGGCTGTCCCAAAATGGTCAGCGGGGCGGTTCGTCCTTCCTGCTTCATGCGCATGAGCAGCGCAGGGAGGCCGAAGAAATGGTCGCCGTGAAAGTGGGAAATGTAGATGGCCTGCAAGTCGAGAGGGTGGGTAGCCGCTTTCCAGAACCCCATCGGGGCGGTGAATCCGCAGTCCAACAGCAACGATGATTCTGCTGTTTCAACAAGTAGACTGGTATTGAGTTGGTTGTCGTCAAATGCCTCGCCAACGCCGATGAATGTTGTGCGCATGGTTACTCCTTTCCTCTTAGCCGAACCATGTCGGGACCAGTCGTCCTGCCTTGCTCAACAGTCGTTCATACCGTTGAAAATCCGGCTGATGTCGTGCCACCAGTTTCCAGTATTGCGGGGAATGATTGAGGTGGCGTGTATGGCAAAGCTCGTGGAGCAGCAGGTGATCAACCAATTCGACGGGCAGGAACATGAGTTTGGCATTGATGCTAATCGTTCCCCTGGCAGAGCAACTGCCCCAGCGCGTTTTCTGTCTACGCACACGCAGGGCGGAGTAGGGGAGATCTAGTCTTCGGCTCATGCTATCCAGCATGGGGAGGACAAACTCCCGGGCTTTGGCTGCCGTGAACCTGCTAAGGGCATCAAAGATGGTTTCGCGATCCTCTTTCGGTCCGATCACCATCAGGCGTAAGCCATTTTCAGTGATACGAACCCGTCCCGGACGATCCACATAGCCAATGGCATAGTCTCGACCACATGCTTTCAAATCCAGATTGGTGGGCAGTTCCGGCGGGATGCCGCTCAGATCATACCCCCGCTCCATCATTTTGCGGCTGGTCTCACGAAGCCACCGACGTTTCTCTTCAAGAATGGCCGGGACCTGACGCGTGTCGAATCGCTTGGGGACAACGACCTCAATACCTTTGCCCGGCACCAGTTTGACCAGTACTCGCTTGGCGCGGGGGTGGGGCTTTACCGTCAGCGGCATGTCCAGAAATTCTGCCATCAGCCGTCGAGGTCCTCTTCGGTGCGGACGCGAATCCCGGCATCCAGCAGCATTTGGGCAAAGACGCCATTGCCGGGAATGCGGGTGGAGGTGAATGTGCCGTCATATATCTCGCCGCAGCCACAGGAAGGGGAGCCGGCCTTGAGGATGGCTTCGGTGCAACCGGCCATCTGTGCGAGGCGGACGCCTTCCTTTGAACCGCGAATAAACGGTTCGGTCTGATCCACGCCCTCTTTATCAATAACTCGGTCTCCCTGGATTTCGCATGGAGCGCGGGGAGTAGGCAGTCCGCCGTAGGCTTCAGGGCAGAAGGGGATGGCTTTTCCCCCGGAAATGAGATCCACGATGCGCTGATAGGAACGGGTCTCTCCATTGTATCGGCAATAGATACCTGCGAGGCAGGCGCTCACTAAAAATGTCTTGTCCATGGACCGGATTCTACCCTTGATCTTTTCAGATGCCTAGCCCTATTGTTTTCCTTTCCAGCGAGGTCGTAATGTCAGAGAATTTCAAGCAGCGTAAAATGTACCTGTTCCTTCTCGTTTTGGTAGTGGGATCAGGGATTGCATTCCAGGGGTGGCGCACCCTGCTCAACAACTTTGCCGTGGAAGTAGGCGGCCTTTCGGGCTTTGATATGGGTATCATCCAGTCCGTCCGTGAAGTGCCGGGATTTCTGGCACTCCTGGCCCTGTATGTCATTTTGATCATACGGGAGCATCGGCTGGCCGCTCTTTCGGTCGTCCTGCTCGGATTGGGGGTGGCCCTGACCGGCTTTTTCCCCTCCACCGTGGGACTGGTGGCCACGACCCTGCTGATGAGTTTCGGGTTCCACTATTTTGAAACCATGAATCAGTCGCTGACGCTGCAGTATTTTTCGTACACCGAAGCGCCGGTGGTTCTTGGTCGACTGCGCTCCTATGCGGCGTTGACCAATGTCGCCGTTGGTGGGGCCATTTTCCTGCTTGCCCGCTTTCTGGGGTTCACTTCTCTGTTTGCGCTGTTTGGTGCGCTGGCGATTTGTGCTGGATTGTGGGCATTCAAGCAGGATCCGTCCGCTCCCGACATGCCGCCCCAATCCAAGAAAATGCGTATCTACAGGCGGTACTGGCTGTACTATCTGCTTACTTTTATGGGTGGAGCCAGACGGCAGATTTTCGTGGCGTTTGCGGTTTTTCTGCTGGTGGAGAAGTTCGGGTATTCCATCGTTGATGTCACGGTCCTTTTCGTCATCAACAATGTGCTGAACTATTTTGCCAATCCTCTCATCGGCAGGGCGGTGAATCGGTATGGTGAGCAGGCTGTGCTTGTGGTGGAATATGTGACCCTGACCTTTGTTTTTCTCGGCTATGCGTTGACGGATAGCGCCTGGGTGGCCGGAGCGCTGTATGTGGTGGACAATATTGTTTTCAACTTCTCCATGGCCATCAAGACATTCTATCAAAAGATAGCCAAGGGGGAGGATATTGCTTCGGGCATGGCGGTGGGATTCACCATCAACCATGTTGCCGCAGTGGTTATTCCCGCTGCTGGCGGACTGGCGTGGATAGCTGATTATCGGGCGGTTTTCTATGGTGCCGTGGCACTGTCTCTTATCTCGCTCGCACTGACGTTTTTCATCCCCGGACAGCTTGCGAGAAAAGGTGCCAAAGCTTGACTTGCGAACACCCGCTTGTCACATTGAGCAGGAATGATAATTTCGACTGAAAACGCGTTCAACAGGTGATCATCGCATGAATCATAAGAATCTACCCAAAGTCTTTTTGCAGACAGGAGACTGTTTCTTCGGGGTCCAGCCGACACTGGTGACCACCGTGCTTGGGTCATGCCTTGGTGTGACGATTCATGCGCCCGAAAAAGGAATCGGCACCATTTGCCATGCCTTTTTGCCGGATAGCTCCGAATCCCGGGGCGGACATGAGCCCCAGATATGTCGATACGTGGATACAGCATTGCTCAATATGCTGGAATCACTCGATAAGATTGGTATCCCCCGGCGTGATCTCGTTATCAAGATGTTTGGCGGTTCCTCCGGCATCGCTGTGCAGGGCATGAAGCGGACCTCATATGACATCGGGCGGCGCAATATCGACATGGCGCGCAAGCTGCTCCGGTTTGCGCGGCTTGAAGTGAAGCGTGAAGACGTCGGGGGCTCAAGAGGTCGCAAGCTCATGTTCAATACCTTCACCGGTGAAGTGTGGTTGAAGAAGTTGAACGGCATGGCCTTGGAAGATCAGCGTTAAAACTCCAGCCGACAAGGACTCCCTGTTATGTTCTCAAAATCTCGGACAATTGTGTTGGTCCTTGTTCTTTTCCTGAGCCTTCCGTCCGGTTTTGCGGCGGCAGGTCAGACTCTGTATCAGTATTCGACCATCGATGCGCTGCTGGCCGGCCTGTATGATGGTGATTTGACCGTGGCAGAGCTCAAGGAACGCGGTGGTTTCGGGCTTGGGACCTTGAACGGCATTGATGGGGAACTGATCGTTTTGGACGGTGAAGCGTACCAGGCTGCTGCGGGCGGTGCGGTTACCGTGCCTGCGGGAGATGCTCTGGTTCCATTTGCCACTGTGGTCCATTTTGATGCGGAACAGCAGAGGCACCTCAAAGATATTCATACGCTGGATGGCTTGAACGACGCCATTCACGCACTGCTTCCTTCGGAGAATCGCTTTTACGCCGTTCGTATCGATGGTACATTTCATTCCGTAAAAACCAGAGCCATTGCCAAGCAGTCTCCACCATACAAACCGTTGGCGGAAGTGGTCAAAGAACAGGTTGTCACAACGTTTGATGGTCGCGGCACTTTGATCGGCCTCTATGCACCTGTGTTTGTCAAAGGAGTGAACGTCCCGGGTTTTCACTGGCACTATCTTGCCGCGGACCGTCAGGGCGGGGGCCATGTTCTTGATTGTACCTTTGATGTGGCAGTGGCAAAGCTTGATGTACTCCGTTCTTTTACCGTCGAACTTCCGGCTGACAGGGCGTTTGACGATATCGACTTGAGTGGTGACAAAGGGAAAGAACTGCATGCCGTAGAAAAAGACCCGGCACAGGGAAAGAGGTGATCTGATGGGGAAGCGTTTTCAGGTGATTGTCGATTCCATGCTTGAGCCAGTCATGGATAGGTATTTCGAGATCCGGTATGAGGAACTTGAGCAGATGGAGCAGGCTTTGGTAGCGGGGGATGCGGAGACAATCGCCCTGTTGGGGCATCGACTGAAAGGGTCTGGCACATCCTACGGATTTGTTCGTCTTACCGAGCTGGGAGCCATTATTGAGGCGGCAGGCAGAGATGCAGAGCTTGAACAGGCTCGGGAACCCCTTGCCGAGGTTCGCAGCTACCTCGATGCGGTAGACGTTGTTTTTGGGGAGCAAGGCTGACATGAAAATCCTGATGTTCGCCATCAATGATCCTGCCGGAACAGCCATTCAGTTTACCAAAGCCGTTAACAAGTACAGTGAACATGAGGTCCGCCTCGTTACCCTTGAGACCCGGTACACCCATTCCTGGGAGAAGGACCTGCACATCCCCGATCTGGGGTTGGATGGTATGGAAGAGGTCCGTATTCTCATGGAAGAAGCGGATGTATTTCATTTTCACATGACATGCGACGAGCACCAGCCTTTTGGTCCATGGTTACCAGCCGACTACCTTGCAGGCAAAGCGATTGTGCATCACCATCACGGCCATCATGATTTCCGGTCCAATCCCGATTCCTTTCGGCAGAAGTATGCCGAACTCGGGCGGACCAACCTTCTTGTTTCCACTCCCGACCTCATGAAGCTGCTGCCCGAAGCACAGTGGCAGCCCAATCTTGTTCCAATCGACGATCCGCTTCTCAAACCGCTGGGCGGACGATTCGATGATCCCGGTCGACTCAGCATTTGTCATTCTCCTACCCGCAAGGACCTCAAGAACACGGACGACTTCCTTGCGGTGGTGAAACGTTTGGCCAAGGACAAAGTGCGCCTTGACGTGGATATGATCGATGATGTGCCCAATGATGAGTGTCTGGCCCGAAAACGCCGATGTCATGTGTTGTTCGATCACATGCAGGGGTATTACGGCGTCAGCAGTCTCGAAGGCTTGTCGCAGGGCGTGGCGGTCATTGCCGGGCTGGATGCATGGAACAGGGAGCAGGTGGCCCGATTCGCCGGGACCGAAGACCTGCCGTGGATATTGGCCCATGATCGTGATTCGCTGGAGACATGCCTGCGAGAACTCGATGGCGATAGAGCGTTTTGTGAAGCCAAAGGATATGAAGGTCGGTTGTTCATGGAAAAATACTGGTCAGACAGGCGCGTGGCTGAACATCTGATCGATTTTTATGAAACAATGTAGCCGGAACTTTTGCCTTTATCGACACTTTGCAGTATACCCGACACATGCTTTTCAAGGGTCAGTATAGAATCTTCCGTAGCTTTTCCTTTTGCGCCATACTTTTGATGGCGGGAATGGGAGTCTGTGTCCCTGCAGTCGTGTCTCACGCTGCGGATTCTGACATGTCACGTGTGCGCATGGAAGTTGACCCGACGGTGCTTCCCCCCATTCAGCCGCCGAATCTGCCTGAAAAGGCCAATGCAGAGAGTGATGACAAAGCGGACAATGGTTCTGATGCTGCCGAGTCTGCACCCGCTGCTGCTGAAGGTGTCAACGCTGAGGGAAACAAAGCAAAGGAAGCCAAGGTCGAGGACCCCACTGTTGATGTGAAGTCCGATTCCGAAGCTGCCGATGCCGGCGAGTCTGCCCCGGCCGTGGAAGTCAAGGCGTTGGCCGGTCCCGGAACCGTGGATTCCATTGATGTGGATATTGCCAAGGGGCGGGTCGTTCTGCAGCTGCACACAGATAAGAAAGACGTGGAAACTTCCTCGTTCAATCTGCAATCTCCCCGTCGATTGGTCGTCGATGTCCTCGGCGAGTGGCGCTACGATAAAGAAAACGTGCTGCGCCTTGAGAGTGATGCCATCAAGCATGTGGTCATCGGCTCCCATCCCGACAAGTTGCGCCTGGTCATTCACTTCCGTTCCGATATCGAAGACGTTGTCCCGCTCATCAAGCAGGAAGAATCCGGTCTTCGGATCACCATTCCTTTTTCATAGATTCCCTGGCATTTTCATTCTGGTCAGCCAAACACCCGCTACCGTAACGAAATCGTAACAAGCGGGTCATTGATCCGTAACTGAATCGCGGTACTTACCCCGAGTCCACCCTGTTTCGCGCAGGGGGCTTATTATTTGTAATCGGGAGTAAGCAACGCATGACACGAGCCATCAAAGCAGCTTCGACCAACCTTGATTTTTATTATGGCGACTTCAAGGCGCTGGAAGATATTAGCATTGATTTTGAACTCAACCGGGTCACTGCCCTGATCGGGCCGTCCGGTTGCGGAAAATCAACCTATTTACGCTGCATCAACCGCATGAACGATCTCATCCCCGGCACGCGAGTGGTCGGGCAGATGGTGCTGGACGGAGAGGATATCTATGCCCCGGGCATTGATGTCGTTTCATTGCGCCGTCGGATCGGCATGGTCTTTCAGAAACCGAACCCATTCCCCAAAACCATTTTCGAGAACGTGGCCTACGGGTTGCGTGTCAATGGCATCAAGGACAAGCAGTTCATCGAGCAGCGGGTGGAAGAATCCCTGAAGGGTGCTGCTCTGTGGGATGAGGTCAAGGATCGCATGCACACCTCGGCCCTGGGTCTGTCCGGCGGGCAGCAGCAGCGTCTGTGCATCGCCCGGGCGCTGGCCATCGAGCCGGAGGTGCTGCTTATGGATGAGCCGGCATCGGCTCTGGACCCCATCGCCACCCAGAAGATCGAAGACCTTATCCATGAGTTGAAAAAGGAATTCACCATCATCATTGTCACCCACTCCATGCAGCAGGCTGCCCGTGTCTCGGACCGGACTGCATTCTTCTACATGGGTAAACTGATCGAGGTGGACAGCACCAAGGCTATGTTCACCAACCCGGCCAACAAGCAGACCGAGGATTATATCACCGGTCGATTCGGCTAAAGGGCAATCTGATGGTGATATGGTGATTAATAAGGTATAGTATCGAGACACACCAACCGGGTCGGTCCCATGAGGGGAGACCTTGGAGGAGTATATGGAACAACGGGCACATTTTTCAAAGAAGATCGAGGACCTCAAAGTGATGGTTCTTCGTATGGCCGCTCTTTCGGAGTCAGCCATTCACAAAGCTATTCGGGCCTATCTCGAAAACGATGCCGATCTGGCTGAAGAGGTCATTGTCGGTGATGACGTCATCAATGAAATGGAAGACCAGATTGATAAGTTCAGCCTTGAGTTGCTGGCCCTTGATCAGCCCATGGCGATCGATCTGCGAACCATCGTCGGTGCCCAGCGAATCACTGTCAATCTCGAACGTCTTGGCGATGAGGCCGTGAACCTCGCGCATCGGGCCTTGTTTTTGTCCACCCGTCCGCCCTTGCCGCACAATCCGAAGATGGAAAGTCTCGCGAACGTGGCGAAATCCATGCTCTCGGAAGCATTGAAAGCGTACGTCGACGAAGACGTCAACTTGGCCGGACAGGTCTGTCGAATGGATGATAAGGCGGACGACCTCAACATTGCCATCCTGCGTCAATTCGTGACGGAAATGGTTGCTGAATCGCGTATTGTCGAGCGTGGAGTGCATGCAATCATCGGCGCACGGCACCTTGAGCGCATCGGCGATCTCGCCACTAACGTGGCCGAATCCATCGTGTTCATCGTGGAAGGGACCAGCCTCAAGCATTCGTGCAAGGGATAGTCTGTAATCGAATTTCAAATGAAAAACCGGGGGGCGATAGTCTCCCGGTTTTTGTCGTATTGGCGAAAAAGCAAGGCAGGGCTTGAAAAAAGGGTTGTAGAAAAGAGTTTACAGTGTGTTCAAATTTCGGTAGGAACAGGACTCTTTATAGATAGGATAAGGCTTGACAGCCGTAACTGACCAAAAAGGTTGGGTATCCTTAAAGATGGCGCAAAGACGTCGGAAGCGGCTTACGCCGACCGCATAGCCTGGGGCTCGACTGCCTCGGAACGACCCACCCCGGGGAATGCTGGTACCGATGTTTTACGATATAACGCAAAAATACTTTGTCCGAGGTTCCGTTGTGGAGGTAACCCATGGAAAAAACTGTTGAAGCACCTGAAATGGAAATGAACTTTGCCGATGCTCTTGATGAGTATCTGAATTCCGATTTCGGTGATCTGGACGAAGGCACCATCGTAGCTGGTGAAGTCGTCAAAGTTGATAAGGACTATGTCCTCGTCGACGTGAATTTCAAGTCCGAAGGCCAGATTCCGGTGTCCGAGTTCACCGAGCCTGATGGCACCGTCACTGTCTCCGTTGGAGAGAAGGTCGATGTCTTTGTTGCTCGCAAGAACGAAGCCGAAGGCACCATCTACCTGTCTCGCGACAAGGCCAAGCGGATGCAGCTGTTCGACAAGCTGGAAGAAGTGCAGGAAAAAGACGGCGAAGTCGTCGGTCGCATCATCCGTCGGATCAAGGGCGGTTACACCGTCGATCTGGGCGGCGTTGAAGCATTCCTGCCCGGTTCTCATGTTGATCTGCGCCCGGTCCCTGATATGGACGCTCTGGTTAACCAGGAGTTCGATTTCAAGATCCTCAAGATCAACCGTCGCCGTTCCAACGTCATCGTTTCCCGTCGCGTCCTCCTCGAGGAAATGCGCAGCGAACAGCGTGATAAACTGCTCGGCACCCTGGAAGATGGTCAGGTTGTTACCGGTAAGGTCAAGAATATCACCGAATACGGTGTGTTCATCGATCTCGGTGGCCTCGACGGTCTCCTCCACATCACTGACATGTCCTGGAAGCGCATCAAGCATCCTAAAGAAATGGTCAACCTCGGTGATGATCTGGAACTCAAGATTCTCTCCTTCGATCGCGAAGCACAGAAGGTCTCTCTTGGCCTGAAGCAGCTCGTACCCGATCCGTGGGAAAATATCGCTGAGAAATACCCCCAGGATTCCCGCTTCACCGGCACCATCACCAACCTGGCTGATTACGGTGCATTCGTTGAGCTGGAAAACGGTGTTGAAGGTCTGGTTCACATCTCCGAGATGTCCTGGACCCGCAAGCTGCGCCACCCCTCCCAGATGGTCAAGGTCGGTGACGAAGTTGAAGTCATCGTTCTGGGCGTCGATCAGGAGAAGAAGCGCATCTCTCTCGGCATGAAGCAGATCTCCCCGAACCCGTGGGATGTCGTGGCCGAGAAGTACCCCGAGGGCACCGTCCTTGAGGGCGCTATCAAGAATATCACCGAATTCGGCGTCTTCATCGGTATCGAAGAAGGCATCGACGGTCTCATCCACGTGTCCGACATCTCCTGGACCAAGAAGATTCGCCACCCTTCCGAGGTTTACAAAGTCGGCGATACCGTTCAGGCCAAAGTCCTCACCGTGGACAAGGAAAACGAGAAGTTCACCCTCGGCGTGAAGCAGCTCACCGAAGATCCTTGGACCCAGGTTCCGGGCAAGTACCCCGTTGGTCAGATGATCACCGGTACTGTCACCAACATCACCGACTTCGGTCTGTTTGTTGAAGTGGAAGAAGGCATCGAAGGTCTGGTTCACGTTTCCGAAATCAGCCGCAAGAAGGTCAAGTCTCCCTCTGAAATGTTCAAGGAAGGCGACTCCATCGAAGCCAAGGTCATCCACGTTTCCGCTGACGAGCGTCGCCTCGGTCTGTCCATTAAGCAGACCAAGGAAGAGCCCGCAGGCGGCGGACGTAAGCCGAAGTCCTTCGGTGGTTCCTCCTCTGGCGATATCGCTGGTTCCACCCTGGGCGACCTGCTCCGTGAAAAGCTCGAAGAAGCTGCTGGCGACATCCCCACCGATGAGCCTGCTGGCGACGAAGAAGCCTAAGCGAGCAACAGCATGATGCGCATGGAAGACAGCCGTCCTCGGTTCTCCCAGCGCCACCCCCTTATGTTTGGGGTGCTCATGATTACTATGGCCGTGATCCTCTTTTTGGGGGTCACGGCCTTTGTTCGCGCTATGGGCTGGACCAGTGGGAACTTCGCCTTGGGCAAGGACTCATTGGGCGTTGTGCACATTGAAGGGATGATCATGGACTCCACGGATGTGGTGGACTGGATCAACACCCTGCGGCGCGATGAAGATGTCAAAGGCGTGTTGCTGCGGGTCAATTCCCCTGGCGGTGCCATCGCTCCCTCACAGGAAATTTATGAAGCCGTTAAGATGCTTGCAGCAGAAAAGCCTGTTGTCGCATCTTACGCAACCGTCGCAGCTAGCGGCGGGTATTATGCTTCGGTTCCATCGCAAATCATTGTTGCCAATCCCGGTTCCATCACGGCATCCATTGGCGTTATGGCCGAATTCATTACGGTCACGGAAGCGCTGTCCAAGCTCGGTATCAAGCCGGAAGTGCTGACCACCGGCAAGTACAAGGCGGCAGGGACGCCCATCCGTGAATTGACGGATGAACAACGCGAGCAGTTGCTTGGGATGATGCTCGACATGCACGATCAGTTCGTGTCCGACGTGGCCGAAGCCCGTGGCATGGAGCGTGCCCGCATTGAGGAAGTCGCGGACGGAAGGGCGGTCACAGGGCGTCAGGCCCTTGCGCTTGGTCTGGTCGATCTCCTGGGTTCCAAGCAGGTGGCCTTTGATAAGCTCAAGACCATGTGCGGCATAGAAGGCACGGCCATCCTCGTTGAAGGCCCCATCCATGAAAAGACATTCATGGAAGAAGTGCTTGGCTCAATCCAAATCGATATATCCGGCCTGACCAACTCCGTTGGTAGCTGGTCCTTCTCCTACAAATAATCTCGCCATTATCCATCCTTCACTTGAGTGGAACGGGATGCGTGTGTTGTGAACCGTTAGCGGCTCAGGCTACGACAGTAGGCTGTGAATGTGCACAGCAGGCTCGCGGCATCGTGTGTTTGAGTCACATTGCTGAGCAAAAGGGATGGGTCTCCGCCGTTCTCCAGTATGGCTTGCGCTTGTTCGGCTACATATAAGCGCATGGCTTCAGCATCGAATTCCGGGTGAAACTGGACTCCCCAGATGTGTTTACCGATACGAAAGGCGTGGTGCGGTTCGTGCTCGTTGTGTGCAAGAATGACGGCATCGTCGGGCAGAGCCAGGGCTGATTGAAAGTGGGTAGTGTGTGCTGGAAAAGTGTCGGGCAGCGTGCTGAAGAGCGGATCGTTGGCGGCTTGGTCTGTCTTGTGAATCTGCATGGTGCCGATTTCAGGCCCTTGGGGGTGTGGCCCGGCCTTGCCGCCCAATGCGTCAGCTACCAGTTGATGACCAAAACATATTCCGAGAATAGGTACATCATGTGAAACCGCATCACGAATCCAACCCTTCACTGAAGTGAGGTAGGGCAGGCTGTCATCCGTAACCATGTCATGTGATCCGGTGATGACGCACCCGGAAAAATCCCAGGATGAGGGCAATTCCTCTCCATTTTTCACGTCGCTGAAAACCCATTCATCCGCCCTTATCCCCATATTCCGGGCAGTCCAGTCTTGGAAGTCTCCATGCTTTTGGGCATACTGGGGAAAGGTACCGCCGGTGCGTATTACAAGATATTTCATGTCATGAACCTACAAAAATGTATGTAAATTGAGTTAGTTCAATTACAAATTTTGCGCCTGAGTTGAGCAGATGTCAATAGTCGTGGCCCTTGGGTGTTGAAATGGGTATAGAGTAGTCAGAAACAACGGAGTTACAATGCCTTCCATAAAATATATTCGCCAATGGAGCCGCCGCGATTTTATCCGGGCTGGCGGCATGACGGCTATGGGTATTGCACTGGGCGCTTGCGCTAAAAATCCTGTGACAGGACAAAGTCAGTTCATGCTGGTTTCCAAAGAGCAGGAAATATCCATGGATAAGGAAGCGTCACCGCATCAACTGTCTGCCGACTACGGTCCGACGCAGGACGCTCAGCTCAATGAATACGTATCAGGGATCGGGCATACACTGTCCAACAACAGCCATCGTCCCGATATGCCCTACAATTATAAGGTGGTGAACGCCAATTACATCAATGCGTACGCTTTTCCTGGCGGCACCATTGCCTGTACGCGTGCCATCATGTTGGAGATGGATAATGAAGCCGAACTGGCTGGCCTGCTTGGGCATGAAATAGGTCATGTCAATGCCAGGCACACCTCTTCGCGCATGAGCAGCCAGATGATGGTCGGTGCCGTGGCAGGCATCGGTGGCGCTGTTGTCGGCGCAACCCTGGGCGGTGAATGGGGTGCTCTGGCCGGAGGCTTGGGTGGAATCGGGGCAGGTGTCCTTCTCGCCAAGTATAGCCGTGACGATGAGCGCCAGGCCGATGCGCTGGGCATGGAATACATGACTCGCGCCGGATATAATCCCGATGGAATGGTTGGTCTCATGGACATGCTCAATGAGCAGCATGATCGTGAACCGAGCGCATTGGAAGTGATGTTCTCCACTCACCCCATGAGCAGCGAGCGGTTGCAGACCGCACGCAAGCGTGCTTACACCGAATATATGGGCGCAAGTGAATATTCCCTTTACCGTGAACGATACATGGATAATACGGCTTCGTTGCGCAAGTTGGCGCCGGCGATCAAGGAATTGCAGGATGCCGAAAAGTTGCTTGGTCAGAAAAAATATGACGCTGCCGAGGAAAAGTGCGCGGCAGCTCTTCAAATTGCTCCGGACGATTATGCCGGATTGCTGACCATGACCAAATGTCAGATAGCGAAGGAAAATTACGAAAAGGCGCAACCGTACGCCCAACACGCCAAGGATGTGTATCCGGGTGAAGCGCAGGCTCTCCAGCTTAATGGTCTCCTGCTGTTGCATTCCAAGCAATATGCATCGGCATACGAGAATTTTGATGCATATGAACAGAGTATGCCCGGCAATCCGTATACCGCTTTTTACAAGGGATATACGAGTGAAGGGATGGGAAATCGGGATCAGGCAGCACAGAATTACCTGCGATTTCTGAAACAGGTCAACAAGGGCGATCAGGCCAAACACGCCTATTACAAGCTTGTTGATTGGGGATACATCAAAGGTGAAGCTTCGCCGGTGGAGAATCCTCTTGCCGGACTGGCCTGATGCATTGCGGTCATCGGTTTGGGCGCTTTTGTTTGAATAGTTTATCTGTTAGTGTGAATAAATCATCTTATGAGGTGTAATATGAATATGTTACAACGGTTTATAGTTGTGTTGGCCATGAGTTTCGTTCTGGTCGCCTGTTCAGGTGGCAGTCAGGCTGATGGAGAAGGCAGTGGTGCTGCTCAGGATGGGTTCCCCAAAATGGGACTGGCTGAGCTGGATGCCTATCTTGCCGCCAACAAGGGCAAGCCGACAGCATTAATGTTCTGGACCACTTGGTGTCCTTCCTGTAAGCAGGCAATTCCCGAGATGGAAAAGCTGGCTAAGTCCCATGGCGATTCCGTGAATGTAATCACTGTCTCGCTGGACGAAAACGTCAGCGCTTTGGAAAGCTACTACGCTAACAAAGAGAAGGTATTGCCCGTATACCACGGCAACGAGGCCATTGCTCAGCGGTTTGGTGTTCAGGCCATCCCGACCCTGGTTCTGTTTGACACAGAGGGCAATTCGGTTTTTGCCAAGCCCGGTGTATACCCGCACGAAATGCTCACGAAGATGGCCGAAAAGATGATGGCAGGACAAAAGTGATTCGGAAGGCAAGAATAGATGA
>CEUM01015266.1_pt1 | contig 47690 bp, 79 predicted proteins | sample 356421 | NCBI WGS metagenome assembly CEUM01 (sample SAMEA2622716, study PRJEB7988) | marine metagenome | biome: marine biome (ENVO:00000447); feature: surface water layer (ENVO:00002042); material: "saline water (ENVO:00002010), including plankton (ENVO:xxxxxxxx)" | depth 5 m
CTAACTACGTTCCTCACTAGTTGCGGTACAGCAGTTAAGCAATTAGAGATTTTCAACACTGAAATCGACAGAGAACCTCTTGAACTTCCAGAACCACTAACTCCTAAATTAGAAGAACTTAAATGGACTATAATTACGTCTGACAATGCTGACGAAGTGTTCGAAAAACTTAAAGCAGGTGGCATAGATCCTGTGCTATTTGGCTTGACAGACGATGGCTATGAAGCACTAGCAAAGAATTTTGCACAAATACGTGCTTATATGCTACAACAAGACGAAATAATCAAATCATATAAAGAATATTACGAAGGTAAAGACAAGAAATAGCTGATAAATACACATATAATCGAAAGGGAATTATATGTGGTTTTTCTTAGTTAAGTCAATTGTCGGTGCTGTTCTTGGACAGGCAACTAATGCCTGGTTCAAAAAGACCGCTATGGGTAAATGGTTCTATGGAAAGATGGAATCGTGGTACAACTGGGCGGCTGAAAGGTATGATCTTAAAATACTAACCGCTGAAGAAAAAACAATGCAAAAGTTTCCTGCATTGAAAAATAAATTAGATGCAATGGAATCCCGAATCAAGAAATTAGAAAAGAAAAAATAATATGTTTGACCAATTAGGACTAGATTTAGCAGATGTACTTGCTCCGTGGATAGCTATCTTAATATCCCTGTCGGCAGTATTTTGGTTTAAAGACTTTGCAGTAAATTTAATGAGTGGATTAAAGTTTAAATTTAATCCTGCATTTAATGAAGGTGATCATATCATACTAGATGGTGAAGATGCTATAATTGTAAGAATAGGATTGAGAGAAACTGTGTTTGGTGTGTATAGTGAAAAGGGTTATGTGTGGAGATTTATTTCAAACGATAGATTAAAATTACACAAACTAGAAAAGATTATCAATAAAGATTTACATTTAGACAGTGATGCAGAAAAAGGACGTAGATTACAGGCAATGATCGATCAGGCACAGAACGATAAGATTAATAAGAATAAGATTGAAATTGAGAGAATGAAAAATGGAAAAAATAAAAGTTAAAGAAACTAGCACAGCAAAAGAATATGAATTAGACAAAGCCGATCTTGTTCCTGCATCAGGAGATGAAGCTGAAACTTGGTACAACAAGACAGCAGGAATAATGGACAAGTTTAGACTTATTCCAAGACTGATTATGATGGCTTACATCTATGCCTTTTATAGTGCAACAACATGGTTTATGGCTTTGCCTGATCCAACAAATGCACAGGCGGCATTTATATCGACTATCGTTGGTGCTGGAGCGGCCTTCTTTGGTTTATATGTAGGTAAGCCAGGAGCGACTATCCCAGGAAAAAAATAATCGATAAGTAATAGTGTTGACCTTTAAACAAAAAGGTGTTATAGTACTATTATGGATTATTATGAATCGTTAGGCGTTAATCGTAACGCATCACAAAAAGAGATAAAATCTGCTTTCCGCAAAAAAGCGGCACAACATCATCCTGACAAGGGTGGTGATCCTAACCAATTCAAAGCAGTCAACGAAGCATACCAAACTTTATCCGACAGCAACAAAAGACAGATGTACGATCAATTTGGAACATCTGATCCACAACAAGCACAAATGAATAGAAACCAGTCGTTCCATTTTAACATGGGCGATGGTGGATTTGAAGAAGTGTTTACAAACTTTTTTGGCAATGGATTTGGTGATCCATTTCAACGCAGACAAAGACAGATGCGTAACCAAGACATCACAATAGCCGCGGACATCACATTAAAGGATATTGTAAATGGTAAAGAACTAATTGCCTCATATAGATTACCAAGTGGCAAAGAGCAAACTGTTACAATAAAAGTTCCAAAAGGTGTACGTCCAGGAGACACTATGAGATATGGTGGAATGGGTGGAGACAACATTAGCCAAATGCCAAGAGGAGACTTGTATGTAAAAATAAGAGTCAAGAGAGACCCCGAGTATAGGGTAGATGGCATAAATTTATATATAGAGAGAACAGTAAACGTGTTCGATCTTATACTAGGCACAAACATTAGAGTAGATACTTTACATGGTAGACAATTAAGTGTAACAGTTCCTCCAGGCTCCAATCCAGGTACAACTTTCAGCATAAGTGGACAAGGCTTACCAGATCAAAGGTCAGGTACAACGGGCAGTTTATTTGTAAAAGTAAATGCACGAACACCAAAAATTACAGATGAAAACAAAAGAGAGATATTAGCACGGATAAAAGATGAAACTGATTTATCATCCTAACGACTGGTTAGACAAAAAGGTAGAACCTTTTGATTTTGAAAAGCATGATGCCAAAAAGGTTGAAGCTGACATGATATCAATCATGGAAAAGAATCAAGGTGTAGGACTTGCGGCCAATCAAGTTGAACTTGATGCACAAATTTTTATTATTAAACCAAACGGATTAAAGGATTATGAAGATGAAAAACCTTTTGCAATCATCAATCCGAAAATTACTGCGGTAAGTGAGGAGATGGTTGACGGTGAAGAAGGTTGTTTAAGTTTTCCGTTGTTATACTTTAAGGTAAAAAGACCAGTTGGTTTGGTAACTGAATGTCTTGACTCTAGCGGAAAAGAGTGTACAATAGAGTTAACAGGTTGGAATGCTAGAATCTTTGGTCATGAATATGATCATCTATACGGAATCAACTACATAGATAGGGTAAGTAAACTTAAACTAGATATGGCTAAAAGAAAACAACAAAAGTTAATGAAGAGAATTGAAAGACAAGTAAAGGATACACAGTTATATGGTAGAACCTAGTGAACAGTTACAATTAGTATTTGATAAAGCAGTTGATGTAGCTAAGAAGCTACAACACGAATACGTTACTATTGAGCATTTGCTCTTTGCCATGCTATGCGAAGAAAGTTTTGCAAAGGTCATTGAGGGCTTTGGTGCTGATCCTGAATTCTTAAAAAAGAATATTGAAAACTATTTAAAAAAGCAAACTGAAAAAATACAATTACCGCCAGAAAAGTCAAAGAAATACAAGCCAAAGAAAACACACGCAGTTGAAAGAGTATTGAACAGAGCTTTTACTCAAGTATTGTTTAGTGGTAGAAGTCATATAGAATGTGCTGATGTATTCTTAAGCATAATGAATGAAAAGAAAAGCTGGAGTCACTATCATATCACAAAAGCTGATATTGACAAAGACAAGTTCCAAGACTACTTGCAGAATGAATTAGTAGAAAACTACGAAGATGAAGAAATGTCCGGTATGGCAACTAGAGCTTTACGTTCATTCACAACTAATTTAAATGCAGAAGTAGATAAAGGTAAAATTGATCCTGTAATAGGAAGACATCCTGAACTTGATTCTATTGCACTTGCTTTAGGAAGAAGAAGCAAGAACAACGTATTGCTAGTGGGTGATCCAGGTGTAGGTAAAACTGCTATTGCAGAAGGCCTCGCCTGGAACATCGTACAAAAGTCATGCCCGGACTTCTTAATGGAGTATAGTGTTTACAACTTAGACATAGGAAGTATGTTAGCAGGTTCAAAATACAGAGGTGACTTTGAAGAAAGATTTAAACTGGTATTAGCCGCACTTAAAAAACGTGGCAAGACCATTGTGTTCATTGATGAAGCACACATGATTAGTGGTGCAGGAGCAGGTGGCGGAAATAGTTCTAATGATTTAGCAAATATGTTGAAGCCTGTAATGACCAAAGGCAATATTAAAATTGTTGCTTCAACCACTTGGGAAGAATACAGAAAGTATTTTGAAAAAGACAGAGCATTGATGCGTAGATTTGCTAGAGTTACTATTGACGAGCCAAGCAAAGAAGTTACAAAAGAAATATTAATGGGCATCAAGAAGTATTACGAAGAGTTTCATAAGACAACTATTACTGAAGAAGCTATTTGTAGTGCAATTAAATTAAGTATTAAGTACCAAGCAGATAAGAAACTGCCAGATAAAGCAATTGATTTGATTGATTGTGCTTGTTCTAGATTCAATCTAAAAAGTGATACTGAAAAGGTTGTAGGCGAAGACGAAATACAATTTGAAATAGCAAAAGCAGTAAACTTACCTGAAGCACAGGTTAAAGAAAAAGAAACAAGCAATCTTGCTAACCTAGAAAAGAATCTTAAAGGCGAAGTGTATGGACAGGATAAAGCTATTGGCGAAATAGTTGATAAAATACTTGTTGCACAGGCAGGACTTAAAACTGAAAACAAACCCGTTGGGTCTTTTGTGTTCATGGGACCAACTGGAGTTGGTAAAACTGAAACTGCAAGACAACTTTCAAATCAGTTAGGTGTAAAACTTGTTAGATTTGATATGTCTGAATATCAAGAAAAACATTCAGTAGCTAAACTTATTGGATCTCCTCCAGGATACGTAGGCTTTGAAGAGAATGCAGGTTTATTGATTACAAAATTACAAGAAAATCCTAATTGTGTATTGCTACTAGATGAGATTGAAAAGTCACATCCTGATGTTAGCTCGTTGTTGTTACAGATAATGGACAATGGTTTTGTAACAGGATCAAATGGTAAAACTGCTGACTGTAGAAATATTGTTTTGATACTTACAACTAACTTAGGTTCACAAGAAGCAGACACAAATGCCATTGGGTTTGGTTCTTTAGATAAAGAATACGAAGATAAAGAACTTAAAAAATTCTTTCCACCAGAGTTTAGAAATAGACTTGATGGTATAATGACATTTAGTAAACTTGAAAAGAACACAATGATCAAGATTGTAGGCAAGTTTTTACTTGAACTTAAAAATATGCTAAAAGAAAAAGAAGTAGAAACTACAATATCTGATAGTGCTATTGACTTATTAGTTGACAAAGGGTTTGATGCAAAGATGGGTGCTAGACCTTTACAACGTGTAATTGATAAAGAAATAAAAACCCCATTGTCTAAACAACTCTTGTTCGGTGATTTAAAAGAAGGTGGTAAATTAAACATAGATGTTAATGAAGAAACCTTTGTGTTAAATACGGTAAAAGTTAAGGAGCAAGAGAAAGTTGATCACACGCAAAGCAAATAAACTTTTCTGGGACAAGTACCTGTACAAGCTAGGTGTAATGAACACTGGAGCCTCCATCTTTAGGAATAAAAGGCTTGACCAAGCACGTGACATAATCGACAGCTTAAACCTACAATACATGAAAGGTGAACCAATAGGATATAAACCTTCTAGATGGTCACAAAAGAAAACAGATATATCTCAAAACGATTTACACGATCTAAAAATATTGATCAATGCTTTCCAAGATGATGTAGAATATATGCTAAGATGTGAGGGATTTAGATTAGGAATATATTCCAACAATGCTAAATGGTTGAAAAGGATTGGCAAAAAACTTCATGATGTGCCATGGTTATGGGAGCCTAAAAATATTAATGCAAAAGCAAATATTATATATGTAGATGAACCTTTTCCATATGAATACAAAGTGTTTCTGAATGGAACTGCTCACCCTAATTTTTATGACTGGTGCTTAAACAACAAGGACAAGGTACGGGTTGGAGATATGCTATTACGCAGTTTTAAATCCAGCAGTGAGCTACGTGGTAGGTATATGTATGCAAAAAACGAGAAGGTTTTGACCTTAATTAGAATGTTTTTACACGATAATATCATACGTTTGGACAAGATAGTACATCAAACAAATACGGATAAATAATAGTATGTCCAGTTCAGAAATAATATTGACAAATCAAGTACACGCAGGTGACTCTACTACAACTACGGTCACTGGTGAAAAGTTCAAAGGTGATGGCTTTTATGGTAGATCAGATGGCTTTCATACTGTGCAATACAACTTGTCAGATTTCAATGGTACAATTAAGATGCAAGGCACACTTGCAACGGAACCTGTAGAAGCTGATTACTTTGACATAGCAGGTACTGAATCACAAGGATCAAACGGTAGTTTTTTCCACAATTTTACAGGTAACTTTGTATGGGTACGTGTGGTAGCAAACTTTACTAGCGGTACAATACAAAACGTTTTATTGAATCATTAGGGTATATTATGAAGCATTTTATTAATATAGTTTGGGAAAACAAGGACAAGGCAGAGCTAGATGAATATCTAGTAGATACTGTGTTGGATTCAGCAGATGAAGGACTTGTAGAAGATGAAACAAACTATGAAACATTTGACACTGAAAACGGTGGTGTGGTACTTGCAGTAGAGCTACACAAAGGCCTTGATGAAGCAGAATCCAAGGTTGTAGCAGAGCGATTAGCTAATAAATTGTTTGATTTAGGGCATACAAACTTCGATATCGAAATTTCCGTCTAGCTTTAAACTATGATAAATACTCTTAGTATAGGAGTATTCTATGTCTAAAACATTTAAAGATTATTTAAAAGAAACAGAGGAACAAAACCGCTGGGTTGAAGAAACATATGATGGTGATGATTTCCACATCGCATATGGTGATATGTGGTTCAACGAAGATGAGATTGTAGACGAAGCTGAATACCAAGGGCGTAAAGTTAAACTTGGAAAGCCAATGCGTGGCGACGTCAAAAAGTTCAAAGTATACGTCAGAGATCCTAAAACAAAAAATATCAAAAAGGTAAACTTCGGTGATCCTAACATGAAGATTAAGAAGTCAAATCCTGCAAGACGCAGATCATTTAGAGCAAGACACAACTGCGATAATCCAGGTCCAAGAACAAAAGCAAGATATTGGAGTTGTCGCAAATGGTAAAACTTGCAGAATTCATAGAACAGGAAAAACAAGAATTCAAACCGTTAGAGTTTGATGTTGTTGAGGATCTTTGCATACACATGAAGAACGATCCTATGTTCTACAGAAAACAATATTACCCAACACTTGCACTTATGCAAGATAAATTAAAAAAGGGTGAACCTGTTGATCAACGTGAAATGCTAATGCCTATGATTGACAAGGCAAAAAGTCATTACTGTTCTAAGTATGATATTCCAAAGAGACCTGAAGACCTGTTAACTGACGATCAGTGTACAGCAGTAATAGAAAAAATCTACGAAGAGGAAATGGAGTTGATCAGAGATGGAGCCTATTAATGTTTTTAAGAGAAATATTCGAAGCACCTAAAGTTGCCACATTCGCTTTTGGCAGAATGAATCCTCCGACTATTGGACACGCAAAACTTGTTGATAAAATAAAATCACAAGACGGTGAACCTTTTCTCTTTTTAACACATACACAAAAACCTAAAACAGATCCTTTATCATTTGCAGAAAAAGTATTCTTTGCAGAAAAAAGTTTTAGTGGAATAAAGATAGGGGATCAATCAGTAAAAACAATTATAGATGCTATGAAATTTTTAGAAGCAAAAGGATATTCAGACATCATATACGTTGCAGGATCTGATAGGGTTGCTCAGTTTGAAAAACTATTAAATGATTACAACGGCAAGGATTATAATTTTAATTCTATCAATGTTGTGAATGCAGGACAACGTGATCCAGATGCCGAAGGTGCAGAAGGTATGAGTGCAAGTAAACTTAAAGCCGCGGCCGCAGAAGGTGACTTTGAAACTTTTAAAACAGGTGTTGCTGGTGATGAAAAATTAGCTAAAATGATGTTTGACAAAGTACGTGTTGGTATGGGAGTTGCAGAAGCAATAGCAGAACTTCAAGTTAAACAACAGAAACCAAAGATAGATGTGTTAAACAATATTGCATCTAGAAAAGATGGCAAACCTTTTCCGTTAAGTTGGAACGCAGATGACAATGAAATAAGTGTAGGAGGAAAACTATATGTTGATCCTGCTACTGCAAATAAATTTTTACGTTTTTACGACTCACGTTCATCAGATGAACAAGAATTAATGCAGAAGGCTTTAAGAAGTGCAAAGACTACTGCAAATTTATTTAAAAATTTAGGCTTTCCTTTTAAACTAGGCGAAGGTTGGTCAGCAAAATATAAAAAAAGTATTAACTGTTCTAATCCAAAAGGATTTTCACAAAAGGCTCATTGTGCAGGAAAGAAAAAGAAATGAGAGCATATGAGTTTTCAGAAAATTTTGCAGATGGAAAAAAGAAAGGCAAAAGCAGACCTGGTCGTGTTAAACGTTCAGGAGCAAGTTGCAAAGGATCAGTAACAAGTTTAAGAGCAAAGGCTAAGAAAGCATCAGGCGAACGTGCAAAAATGTATCACTGGTGTGCTAACATGAAGTCAGGGAGGAAAAAGTGAAGTTTGATGAGATGTCTTTAGATGATAAAATTGACAACTTGAAAATGCGAATAAGAGGTTTTAAGCACAAACACAAAGAAACACTATATAAAGAAGATGGACGAAATAAAGAAACTACAGAAACTAGCAGGGATAGGGCAATTCGAAGGTTATACGGAATACAAAATTGACGAAAACCCTAGCATTACTGCAACTGCTCTAAAAGCCAAAGAAAAGAAACTTGGTATTAAACCAGGTGACCAAGAATGGTTTAAACTTTGGTTTGGAAAACCTTTCTGGATGGGAACTCCAAAGTTTCGAGGACGTAAAAAATGAGACTAAGACATATCACAGAAGGAGTTGGATTAGTAGTTAAAGGTGTTAACACAACACCTGACGTCGGCGTTGATGCTATTACAAAACAAGCGGCCAAGTTTGGATTTAAGGTTGACAAAAAAGGAAAACCCGCTTATACTATGCACAAAAAGGCTCACAAAAATAGTGATCCAAATACTTTGTTTAATTTAGGAATGGCAGAGTCAAAAAAAGATGAATGGATAATTATGCCACAAAGCATTAAACCAATGGGGTTAATACACAAACCAGGTAAAGGTCCTAACAACAGATTTGATTACAAAAACAAAGGCAACAACAAAGCCAACGAAGCAGACGCAACTCAAATATCAAGTGCAAGTGAAATTTATGTTGATATGGACGGAGTACTTGTAGACTTTTTTGATGCGTGGACAAAATTACTTGGAGTAAAAAGTTGGAAAGAAATTAAAGACGTTGATGCCGCTTTACAAAAAATTAGAGATACAAAAGACTTTTGGATTGATTTAAAACCTACTCCAAACGCAAGTAACTTGCTATCAATCATTAAAGAATTAAAAGGTGAATATAATATTCTATCTGCTCCTATGTCAGATGATGAAAGAGTAGAACCTAGCAAACGTGAATGGGTCAAGAAAAATCTTACATCATTTGCTCCTAAAGAAGTTATCATTACTGCACAAAAAAGTAAATTTGCAACACAACCTGATGGAACACCTAACATATTGATAGATGACTTTGGACAAAATGTAGCAAAATGGGAAGCCGCAGGTGGCGTAGGATTCAAACACAAGGATCACAAGTTTGAAAGGACTGCAAACAACTTGAAAAAATATTTTGAAAAACCAGCAACCGAAAGAGAACTTACAAAGGGTGAAGAAAAAGACAAAGAACGTTTTGTAAAGGGCATGAAGAAAAACAAAGCAGATTTTGAAAAACGTTATGGTAAAGATGCAAAAGCTGTCATGTATGCAACTGCAACAAAGATGGCAAAGAATGAAGATGACGTTGATGAGGGTGACTTGATTCCTTTTCCAAAAGGTACAATAGTAAGTAAAGCAGACACAGCCTATGACTTTTTAAAGTTGGGTGTGAACATGGCAAATATCAAAGACGTAAATCCAGATGATATGAATCCTGATGAACCTGATGTTCTTGTTAATTTCTTTGGTGGTGAAAAAGAAAAAGAATACATGATGGGACAACTTAAACGTTTGGGTTACAAAGTGCAAGACAACGACGGATACACAGACGCACACTATGATGAAAAACCTACAAAAGGTAAAGCACCGCCACAAGTTAAATCAGAAGATGTTGAAGACTTTATTGCTAAAAAAGGAAATGCACCAGTTGACAGACTTATTCCTGTGCAAAAAGATAGAAAGTTTAAAAAACTTGGAAAAGCAATGGTAAGAGTTTTGACAGACAAGATGCCTGATATTATTGTAGACAATCAAGGACACATAATCAACGGACATCACAGATACGATGCACTACGTTTATTAGGCGTTCCTACTGCAAAAGTATCCATGATAGGTGGAAACTTAAAAGAGATCATGGATTTAATGAAAAGGTAAATACTACTATGCGTATAAGAGAAGTAAAAAAGACACCAAGTAAGCCAAGAGATCCTAATGCAAAGGCTATGCAGGACCTACGTAAAAGTGGAGCCGCAGGAAGCCATGGTGACAAAACAAAAGAAATTCCACGCAAAGCAAAACACAAAAACAAAGATTTACAAGTAGAAGACGCACATAGCGAGAATAAACCAAAGAAAAAGATTGATGCAGACATGAAATTACCTAATGGTAAGAAGATGGTGTTTCAAGCAGATGACGACAAGTACACTAGAGGACTTGTAATTACAAGTAATGCAGATGGTAGCTATGATTCTTATTACTGGGCAGGAAGTCCTGACAAACCAATGCCAATTGAAATCAAAATAGATGGCAAATCAGTAGACAAAGAAGCAAAGAAAATACACTGGGCATATCACCCTAAAATGAAAGAAACTGCTACACCAGGCTCAACAAGTGCTGGTAACATAGCAACTGTGGCAAATCCACACATAGCAAACAGTAAAGCAAAGCCTAAGAAGCAAAAACCAACGGATAATGCACTAGATAACAAAAGTCACGGACTATTTGGTCAACCCTTAAAAAGGCTAAATAATAGTAAGGAAGTTACAATGGACAAAAGCAAAGAATTAAACGAAGATTTAGCAGATTTGGCCAGCAAGGCAGAGCAAGACCATGAAGTGCAAATGGCAAGAGCTCAACTGTATAAAATAGCAAAATACTCAATCAAACTTCATGATATGCTTAAAGGCGTATCAGAACAAGAAGGATTAGAAGGTTGGGTACAATCTAAAATTACAAAAGCCGCTGATTACATGGGTGCTGTCTATCATAACATGGATTATGAAATGAAGTTTGATGAAGTTACTGAAGGCAAGGGCAAAGCAACTTGTGGATGTAAAGACGATTGCGGACATTGTGGCGGTGACCACACAATGGCAGAAGTAGGTAAAGAGTGTAGTTGTTGTGGAAACAAAATCAAAGAAATTAAAAACGAAGCACCAGTAGATAAGAAAAAAGAAAAGAAAGCAAAAGATTACAAAGAATCTTTAGCAAACAGATTAGCAGAAAATTTAAACCTAAAAAAAAAGACTGACCAAGACACAGACGAATCTGGAATAATGTACAGAGCCGGCGTAAAAAAGTACGGCAAAGACGGAATGAAAAAGATTCAAAGTGCCGCTGGTAAGGGTGCAAGTGCAGAAGAGATTGGTAAAATCAAAGACAAGCACAATAAAAAGAAAAAAGAATCATACGGCTCTTTAGAAGAATCAGTAGGTAAATCAATCACAGAAGAAGAGTTCGATACATTAGCAGAAAAGAAAGATGCCTGCTACCACAAAGTAAAATCAAGATATAAAGTTTGGCCATCAGCTTACGCCTCTGGTGCTCTAGTTCAGTGTCGTAAAAAGGGTGCGGCGAACTGGGGCAAGAGTAAAAAGTAATGCGTTGGAATGAAATAGAAGAAGGTACTCGCTGTTGGAAGGGTTACGAAAAGAAGGGCATGAAAACCATGTTCGGAAAACGTGTACCCAACTGTGTAAAACGTGAACACGTAGACTATTGTGTAAATTGTGGAGATTTAGTATTTTCAGAAGAAATGGATTTACACGAAGATTTAAAAAAGTGGTTCAAACAAAAGTGGGTGCGTTTTGGTCCAGATGGCAAAGTGCGTGGATCATGCGGAGGCAAGTCAAAAGGAGAAGGCAAGCCTAAATGTTTACCAGCCGCAAAAGCATACGCAATGGGCAAGAAGAAAAGAAAAACTTCTGCCGCTAGGAAACGTAGAAAAGATCCTAACCCAGATAGACGTGGTAAAGCAAAGAACGTAAAGACATGAAGATAAAAGATTTAACAGAAGGTCCGGAGTTAGATAGACTTAAAAGCATACCAGGAAGTATTGCTGGATATTTTGCTGACCTAAATAAAACATTCAATAAGAAATCAGGATTTGCTGGAGTATCTCCTCCAGGTACAGCACAAGATAGAGGTCCAACTGGCATGGGTGCAATACGTGGCAAAGGTGGAAAAATTGTTACACCTAAGGAAAAACCAGTTAAGCAGAAGCCAGTAAAAGCAAAAAGAGAGCCAAGCATTACCAAACCAGATCAACTTGCAAAAGGCAGTGGTTATTCAGAAGGTGGCGAAGTATGGACTTGGGACGGACAAAACTGGAATTCACAGTCTGGAAAACAGATAGGTTCCGCTGAGGGTTGGAAAAAGTTTCAAAAAGCCCAAGGCAAAGGACAAGCCTTTCTAGGTAGCAAATAATAATTTAGCATAAATACTTTAAAATTACAACAAGGAGTCATATGGCTTTTTTAGTTCATAACCTACCACCTGTAGAAGTATTTGTAAAAAAAGAATACTTGTATGATCATCAAAAAGGTCATGGGGAATTGACTCCAGGCTACTGGATCAGTGTAAGATCCATTCAAGGAAAAGCATTATATTTTGAAACTTTACTTACAGACTACGGAGCTCTGTTTGACAAGCTACCTATTAGTGCATTTGTTTGGAAAGAAGATTATGACAAAGATAATCAACTGCCATTAGATACACTTCAAATATGGGATTGTTTTGATTATGATATCACAATAATTAAAAAGCCTATGTTAGCTGATTGCGAATTCTTTGGCAAAGATAAAAAGATGCACAAAGGCAACTACATATTTTCTATAGATTCATGTCATAGAGATAATAGCACATTAGACACAAACTTTTCAGAACATGATCCAGAACACAAATCATTTAATGTAATTAAATTGGACAACGGACAATTTGCCGCACAACCAAATAATAGAGTCATTTTCACAGATCAAAGTTTGGTACACCCAGACAAGAAAATGCCTGACTTCAAAGTATGCACACAAAATTACACAGTAGAAAACACACCAAAATGGTCAGTAGGACACACTGACGAATGGTCATACAAAACCAAAGAAGAAGAATCCAATTCTGATTAAGATTAAATAACTGTATGTTAGTACCTAACTTACAGACTTTAGAATTCAAAGAAACGGCTGACATCTTTACAATGCTTTATCCAGAAGCAGAAGATATCAAACCAATTCTTATAGAAAAAATAAAAGCACAAGGCGATCAACAATATCGTAAGACCAATGTTCAAGCAGACATGACCAAATGGACAATGTTTAAAGATGAACATTTTCAAAAGATAATTGATTTTGCCATTGATGTCACTAAAGGAGGTTTGGTTAGCATACCACAAGGAACTTTTTTTGCTACTGATTGTTGGGGTGCAATTTACAAAAAAGGTGAAAGTTGTAATCCACACGCACATCATCCTGCTGTTTGGAGTTTTGTTTATTATGTAGAAGCAGATCCAGACAATGCTCCTTTGGTATTTCCAACAAGTGGTAACGCAATATATCCAAATACAGGACTTATGATTGTATTTCCTGGTTGGGTAACTCATAGTGTACCGCCCGAAAAAAGTGATAAGGAAAGAGTAATTGTTGCAGGAAATTTAAGTATTGACAGACCACAGGCAACGAGTGTATAATATACAATCAAATAGGAGAATCATATCATGAGTGATAGAGTATACGGTCAAGACGAAAAGCAAAAACTTGAGAGACTTGTAAATGAAGGATCACAAGTTATGCAAGAAGTTGAAGACTTACAAACAGGTTTAAGAGATACTGTAAAAGCAGTAGCAGAAGAATTGAACGTTAAACCTGCTTTAATTAATAAGGCAATCAAAATTGCACACAAAGGCGATTGGCACAAAGTTGCTGATGCATTTGACGATTTGGAAACTTTAATTGTTACAGTCGGCAAGGACAAATAGTGAAGATTGTAGAGTTTTTTCGTAAAAGTTATATAAGTCATCCACTTGCTTTTAATTTAGAAATGGTGAGTGCGATCACAGTTATAATTGGAAGTGCGATATTAACCTACACAGTTCTTGCTCCAAGGCCAGACATATTCATTCCATTTTATTGGATTGGTAGTGTAACTGGATTCTTTGGAGCATACTACAGAGGGTCAGCATGGGTAATGGTGCTGACTGCATGGTTCACAACAATGAACACCATAGCACTTTGGAGACTTTTTCTATGAAATATATAGTTGACATAGACGGAACAATATGTTATACTGTAAACAGTAATTATGAAGAAAGTAGACCGTATAAAGACCGCATATTGCGTTTAAACGGCCTATTTGAAGCAGGTCACGAAGTACATTACTATACTGCAAGAGGCTCTGTATCAGGCAAAGATTGGCAAGAATTTACAAAGGCACAATTAGAAAAATGGGGTGTAAAATATACTTCGGTAAGAACAGGCAAAGAACATTATGATAAATGGATTGACGATAAGGCAATTAATGACAAGGAGTTCTTTAAAGATTGATGCAATACTTAAATGGGTAGCAACAATCACACTTATAATTGGAACTTTCATAAACGCAGGTTATCCTGAGTTTTATCCAATAGGCCCAGCCATACTAGCATTGGGCGGAGCAATTTGGTTGATAGTTTCTTTCATGTGGAAAGAACCGGCGTTGATAATAACAAACGGGGTCTTGACAATAGTTGGGATTGCGGGTATAATATTAGCAACATCATGATAAAGGTAAAGTCGGCCACAAGCGACATATTTGGTATTTGTCAGCCTCAAATGACATATAGGAGAGTAAATGAGTTACGTAGACGCACAATTCGATAGGGATCAAGATGTTATCCGTGTAGTCGAAAGAAAAGATGGTAAAAGACATTTTACTGAATATCCCGTAAAGTACACATTCTATTACAAAGATCAAAGAGGAAAATACAAAAGCATTTATGGCGATCCTCTGAATCGTATAGTAGCAAGAAACACAAAACAATTTAGAAAAGAACTTGCTATCAATCAAAACAAAGATTTATTTGAAAGTGATGTAAATCCAATATTCCAATGTTTGAGTGAAAACTATTTGAACATTGATGCTCCTAAACTTAATGTAGCATTCTTTGATATTGAAACAGACTTTGATCCTGAAAGAGGATTTGCTGATCCAAGCGATCCGTTTATGCCAATCACTGCAATCACTGTACATCTACAATGGTTAGATAGTTTGGTAACACTTGCAATTCCGCCAAAGACACTAACAATAGATCAAGCAAAAGATCAAGTTAAAGATTTTGAAAACACACATCTTTTTGAAAAAGAATCTGATATGCTAGAAGCATTCTTAGATTTGCTTAAAGATGCAGATGTGTTGAGTGGTTGGAACAGTGAAGGATATGATATTCCATATTGTGTCAACAGAGTAAAAAGAATTTTAAGCAAAGATGATACAAGACGTTTTTGTTTATGGAAACAACTTCCTAAGAAACGTGAGTATGAAAAGTATGGTAAGAAGGCTGAAACCTATGACCTAATAGGCAGAGTGCATTTAGATAGTTTGGAACTATATCGTAAATACACATATGAAGAAAGACATACTTACAGACTTGATGCCATTGGAGAGATGGAGATCGGTGAAAAGAAAACTGTGTATGAAGGCACACTCGATCAACTTTATAACAATGACTTCAGAACATTCATTGAGTACAACAGACAAGACGTTGCACTACTGGACAAGCTGGATAAAAAATTAAAGTTCATAGATTTATCAAATGAACTAGCTCATGCAAATACTGTTTTGCTACAGACCACAATGGGTGCTGTCGCAGTTACAGAACAAGCAATTATCAACGAAGCACATCACAGAGGACTACAGGTTCCTAACAGGCCAAAACGTGATGAAGAAAATACTGCGGCGGCAGGTGCCTATGTGGCATTTCCTAAAAAAGGTGTGCATAAATGGATAGGCTCTATGGACTTAAACAGTCTGTATCCTAGTGTAATTAGAGCATTGAACATGGATCCAGCAACCATTGTTGGACAACTAAGACAAGATTTAACACAGGCATTCATTGATGATCAAATGACATTACAAAAGAAGTCATTCGCAGGTGCTTGGGAAGGCAAGTTTGGTACACTAGAATATACTGCGGTAATGGAGCAAAGAAAAGATGTTGACATTACTGTTGACTTTGAAAGTGGCGAAAGTGAAATATTAAGTGCCGCGGAAGTTTACAAATTAATTTATGACAGCAATCAACCATGGATGCTTACTGCCAATGGTACAATACTTACAAATGAATTTGATGGTGTTATTCCAGGTTTGCTGAAACGTTGGTATTCAGAACGTAAAGAATTACAGGCAATGAAAAAGAAAGCCATTGATGCCGGTAACGAAACAGAGATTGCTTTCTGGGACAAAAGACAGCTAGTTAAGAAGATTAACCTAAATAGTTTATATGGTGCAATACTAAATCCTGGTTGTAGATTTTTTGATAAACGTATAGGACAGTCAACTACACTTACAGGCAGAGCTATTGCTAAACACATGGCGGCAGAAGTAAACAAAGTTATTACAGGCACATATGATCACGTAGGTGATAGCATTATATATGGTGATACAGACTCAGTGTATTTTAGTGCGTTTCCTATATTGAAGAAAGAAATAGAAGCAGGACAGATTCCTTGGACAAAGGATAGTGTTATTAAACTGTATGATCAAGTTTGTGGAGAAGCAAACAAAACATTTGGCAAGTTTATGATGGAGGCATTCCATTGTCCTAAAAGCAGATCAGATGTTATTGCGGCAGGTAGAGAGATTGTTGCAGAGTCTGGATTGTATATCACTAAGAAAAGATATGCGGCATTGATTTATGACAACGAAGGAGAACGTACAGATACTAATGGCAAGCCTGGTAAAGTAAAAGCCATGGGCTTGGATCTTAAACGTTCAGATACTCCTGTGTTTATGCAAGACTTCTTGAGTGAAATATTGATGATGGTGTTGCAAGAAAAAAGTGAAAAGGATATTCTTGCACGTATCAGTGAATTTAGAACAGAATTTAAAATACGTCCTGGGTATGAAAAAGGTTCTCCTAAACGTGCTAACAGGATTGGTGACTATATGAGAAAAGAACAACGTGAAGGTAAAGCTAATATGCCTGGTCACGTAAGAGCAAGTATTAATTGGAACACACTAAAACGTATGAATGGTGACAAGTATTCGCAAGAAATTGTTGACGGCATGAAAGTTATTGTGTGTAAACTTAAAACTAACCCACTAGGTTATACAAGTGTTGCGTATCCAACAGATGAATTACGTTTGCCAGAATGGTTTAAAGAACTTCCATTTGACAATGATGCTATGGAGTCTACAATCATTGACAACAAACTAGGCAACTTAATAGGTGTGCTTAATTATGACATAGCAAGTACACTTCAAAAAAATACTTTTAACAACTTGTTTGACTTTGGAGGAGGCGAGTAATATGCAACTGAAAAGAGAAAGAAATAAACTTGAAAGAAAGCTAGACGAATACAATCATACAATGGAACTTATTAGAACTATTGTGCCGATTGCAGTCTTAGTGCTTCAAGTGATCATATTAATGAAATTGGTGTAGTATGGCAACACATGGAATGATAGACTTAGAGACACTTGGTGTAGAACCAGATGCAGTAATAATGACTGTAGGTGCTATCAAGTTTGATCCATACTCCAACGCAGAACCGCATGGTGGTTTGTATCTGCGTTGTGACATCGAAGAACAATCAGAACAATTAGGCAGAACCATAGATCCAAACACTATCGACTGGTGGAAGAAGCAACCACAAAATATACAGGACGAAGCATTTGGTGAACACAAGGATCGTGTAAACATGGATCAACTAACAAAAGCAATTAATAAATTTTGTGTTGGACTTGATCAACTATGGTGTCAAGGTCCCTTGTTTGACTATGCAATATTACAAAATTTATACAAAAACATAAAAAAGCCTACGCCTTGGAACTTCTGGCAAATCAGAGACAGCAGAACTGTGTTCAGCATGATGCCAAGTGATCCACGTAAAGCAATACAAGAAGAAATGCACAATGCATTGGCTGACTGTTATTATCAAGCAAAATGTATACAGTCAACTTATAAACACTTTGGAGTAACAAATGGATTCAGATCTTAAAAAATATATGGAACAAAACAAGGAAGTATTTTTAAGTGAAATGAAAAAACTTCACAAAAGACTAGATGGTCTAGAAAGTGAAATCAGTACATTAAAATTGACGTTAGAAAAACACATTAATTTTATTGACAAAACATACGAAGGACTTAAAAATCCTATCGAAGGAGTAAAAAGATGGCTGGGGAGATAGAAGAACTATTAGCTGAGCTAAAAGAATATCGTGCAGAACTTGTACATAAAAATTACCCTATGGGTAAGATAAATGAAATAATAATGAAATGGGAAAACAAATCTGTAAAAGTTATCAACAATGACGATGACATGGATCCTTATATTCCAGAGGACGAAGAATGAGATTGTTAAAAATATGGCAGTATGCACTTGGATCTTTTTCAGATGACAAGACCAAGGACTATGACAAGCAAGTATTACTTGTTAGAACGTTCTGGGTAATATTGCACATAGTAACTTGCTTAATGATAATATTAGGCAATGGTCATATAATGGGGTGGTGGTAATGGCGATTGGAGTAACAAAGACATTGACTAGTTTCACTGGCAAGGTAGGAAGATGTGAAAAGGATCATGTGGTAGAAATACTATCAGGTGGTTATGGTTTTTGTGCTGAGTGTGCCTCAGAGATAGATGCTTACCATACACTTTACGTTGCACCAGAAGGATTCGAAACACCAGGTGCTCCGACACCAGGAGATTATGAAGTATGAAAATATTATTAACAGGTAGCAAAGGATATGTTGGATCACATCTTGTTCAACATTTAAAAGCACATCAAGTCTATACACTAGACAAATCCGATGGCAACAATTTGCTTACTTGTGATTTGAATTACAAAGTTGACCTTGTGATACACTTGGCGGCTTCTTCAGGAATAAGGAATAGTTTAGAAAGACCAAAAGAATATTGGAACAACAATGTTATTGCTACCAAAAGACTTTTTGACCATTTCAAAGACACGAGAGTAATGTATGCAAGTTCAAGCACATCAAAGGAGCCAGAAAGAAATCCTTATGCACTTACAAAAAGGACAGTAGAAGAGATTGCTCCAAGAAACAGTTTAGGTTTACGTTTTTGCACTATATACAGTAACAGTCAGCAAAGGCCCAATATGTTTATCCCAAGACTACTTCGAAATGATCTGTCTTACATACATTCCAATCACAAACGAGATTTTATACACATAGATGACGTGTGTAGTGCCATTTGTTTTTTAATGAACAGAGATATCAACGGTGTTGTTGATATTGGTACTGGCAAAAGCACACCACTAGGTGATATAACAACTTTTCTTGATCTAGAAGTAGATCATAGAATCGGAGACGAACACGAAAGGTTATGCAATAAAGCTGACATTTCGGAACTAGAGAATTTAGGTTGGTCACCAAAAATAGAATTATTTGACTACCTAAGTCAACAAAAGGACTTGACTAAATGACAGATCTTTTGTACAATAATAAATCAAAGGAGAAAAACTGATGAAAGACATCTTACAAGATATGGTTGCTCATACACATTCACTAGGCTTTTTGAATCTAGTGAAAGTTACAGGTGATGATCAATCTACACAAATAGATAGTATGGCAGAAGATAGAAGTGTTATATTGACTGCAAATACACAAAAACCTGTTACAGAATTTGCGGCAACGTTTGGTATGCCCAATTTGGATAAACTTGCTTTGCATTTGAAGAATCCAGAATATCAGAAAAATGCAAAACTTTCAGTTGAGAAAGCAACTAGAAATGGTGAAGAGATTCCAACACACATTCACTTTGAAAATGAAGCTGGTGATTTCCAAAATGATTACAGATTTATGAATCAAGAGATCATCAATGAAAAACTTAAGAGTGTTAAGTTTAAAGGTGCAAGTTGGGAAGTTGAGATTGAACCAACTATTGCTTCAATACAAAGAATGAAGTTGCAGAGTGCGGCTCATTCAGAAGAAACTGTTTTTACAGTAAAAACTGAAAACAATAATTTAGTATTTTACTTTGGTGATCACAGTACACACGCAGGATCATTTGATTTTGCAAAAGGTATCAGTGGCGAACTTAAACACGCATGGAGTTGGCCAGTAGCACAGGTACAAGCTATACTTGGACTTGATGGAAAACTAACAATGAAGATTTCCGATCAAGGTGCTATGCAGATCACAGTTGATAGTGGACTAGCGGAGTACAATTATATTTTACCTGCACAGTCTAAGTAGGAGAGAACATTGAATACAAATCTTACTAATGCACAAAAAGATTATGCAGTTTTTCTCCCTGCCATTAGTGGGTTTTTTGCGACTTTCGTCGGTAAACAGAGATATGAGGAATATGTTGAAAAGACACGTATTCCTAAATCTTTTCCTACAGAAGTAGAAAGTTTGAACTGGCTTGAACCACAAGCTAGTATGTTTCAATATCATTGGAGTTTATATTCGGCAGGACACGCCGAACTTGATGTAAACAAACACGCACCCAAGGAAGACATGATCCGAAACAGAGATCGTAACTCTAGTTGGTTACTAGGTGACTCTGGAGGATTCCAGATTGGTAAAGGTGTGTGGGAAGGTGATTGGAAAGATCCTAACTGTCCTAAAGCAAAAAAGAAACGTGAACAAGTCCTTACTTGGATGGACAAGTATATGGATTATGGTATGATACTTGATATTCCAGCATGGGTGTCAAGATCCGAAGCTGGTCAAAAAGCAACTGGTATTACTACATATCAAGAGGCTGTAAATGCAACTAGAATAAACAATGATTACTTTATGAAAAATAGAAATGGTAATTGTAAATTCTTAAATGTATTGCAAGGTGAGAATCATACAGATGCTGAAGATTGGTATCAACAGATGAAAGATTATTGTGATCCTAAGAAATATTCAGATCACTTTAATGGTTGGTCAATGGGTGGCCAGAATATGTGTGATATACATCTTGTTCTAAAAAGACTTGTTGCACTACGTTTTGATGGATTCTTGGAAAAAGGATTGCATGACTTTATGCACTTCTTAGGTACAAGTAAATTAGAATGGGCAGTATTATTAACAGATATTCAAAGAGCAGTTCGAAAGTATCACAACGAAAACTTTACAATAACATTTGATTGTGCAAGTCCTTTCTTGGCAACTGCTAATGGTCAACTGTACATACAAACAGAAACACTTGATAGAACAAAGTGGGTGTACAGAATGGTGCCTAGCATTGATGACAAGAAGTATGCAAGTGATACAAGATTATTTAAAGATGGTGTACTACAAGATGGTATATTTAAAAACTTCCAAGACAGCCCTGTATCAAAGGACATACTTGTAAAAGATATTTGCATTTATGCTCCAGGTGATTTAAACAAGATTGGCAAGGAAGGTAAAACTAGTTGGGATAGTTTTAGTTATGCAATACAGATGGCACATAACGTATGGCATCATATTAATGCAGTACAAGAAGCTAATAGATGCTATGACAACGGTATATATCCTGCTATGTTGGTACAAGAAAAATTTGATAGACTTTATTTCCGTGATGTGATTGATGCAATATTTTCTACAAGCGACAGAGGTAAGGCAGAAGCAATCATTGAGGAATATTCAAGATTCTGGATGTCTATTATAGGCACTAGAGGAGCAACAGGTAAAAAAACTATAAATGCACAAACACAATTCAATGCATTGTTTGATGATGCTGATAGTGTGCCAGTTGCGGAAACAGACACAGAAGACTTACAAGAAAGTAAGTTGGAGGAGTTAGAAAATGAACAAAAGTAAAGCATACAAAAAACTTGAACATGATCACAGGTATTATGATAAAAAGACTTCTGAACTAACAGAAGAACGTGAAAAAGATAGAACATGGGAAACCAAAGAACTATTACAACGACACAAAAAGATCAAACTAAAACTAAAGGATAAATTGGCAGGTCATTAATGCAACACACAACTCTCTTTCCAACTCTTTTGCTAGAAGACTTTCTTCACATTGACAATAAAGCTATTGTTGATGCTTGTTATGATATGAAGAAAGAGCAAACATGGGGAGAGGCTGATGGCGGTTGGCAAAGTGATTGGTGGCTTCCGGATCCAAGATTTGATGAACTTAAGAGTCATGTGCAAAAAATGATGGATAAGGTAACGGAAGAATACTATACCATAAACTGTCCTATTCAAATAAAGAATAACTGGATAAACATAAATTATCCTGCAGGTGCTGGTACTAACATCAATACAGTTCATATGCATGATAGAAATGTTTTAAGTTGTGTTTATTATGCTCAGGCAAGTGAAAAGTGTGGCAACTTAACTTTGTTTCCACCACATCAATTGTTTGACTATGCAATTCCTTATAGACACATAAAGAATCCTAATATGTGGAATTCGACTAGATTTAGGATTAAGCCAGAAGTAGGCAAGTTAGTTTGTTTTCCAAGCTATCTATTACATAATGCAAATGCTAACCTAAGCAATAGAGATAGAATCAGTATTGCTTTTAATGGAGATATAAATGATGGGAGTTTTCAGTGAAACGAGATTATGATAACGGTGTAAAAGACAATGTAGTTTTCTTTGTGGGCAACGAAGTTGAAAAGACTCCAGCACACATGATGAGAACTTTGTTTGTTGTAGGCACACAGTTTTCAGTTGATATAATGGACAAGGCAAGAGAAAATGATTGCAAACACATATACTTGGGTGCTAATCAAAGTTTCAATCCAAACAACGATGATCAAAAGGAAGACTGGGACGATATGATTATGCCACTTCTTGAAGAAGGTTGGTTGGTAACTTTGGATTATGATATCAAGTATCATCAACACGTGGTTGATTTTGATTATAATCGTTTTGAAAACTTTATTTCGCAGATAAGTGTAAAGATGCCAAAAATTGAAAACTTAAATGAAAATGCTTGTATCAAAGTTGATGATCAAGATTTCAAACATAGCAACAAAGGTGTTTGGATCCATAATGTAAAAGATCTAAAATTAGATGCAAACTTTACAAATTGGGACGAGTATGGTAGAGATACTCCATTAGAAGAGGTTGACAATGTGGGGTAATAGTGCTATACTTGAAGAAGTAGAAATGCAAAAGGCTGTAACTATTAAGGAGGCAAAGGTGGACAACAATACAAAGAGAATGATTTGGGTGACGTTTCAAAAGGAAGGCTTACATAAGTATCCTGCGGCACTTGATGATCCAAAACTAGCAACAGGTGATGAATATGATGTAAGTTTCTTAGGCTACATTCATAGACACATTTTTAAATTTAAAGTAGCAATAGAAGTATTCCATGATGATAGAGACATTGAATTTATACAATTCAAGAGATGGTTGGAAAAACTATATGCTGAAAAAACATTAGAACTAGACTACAAGAGTTGTGAAATGATCAGTGATGATCTTTTTGCAAAAATTAATGAAAAGTATCCAGGCAGAGAAGTTCACATAGACGTTTCTGAAGATGGAGAAAATGGTGCACATATCGAATACGCAAAATAGAAGAGGAGAACGTGACGTGTCATATTTTGCTGATAACCCCCAAGTAGTACAAATTTTTGATGACCTTGAAAAGTTTAAAAACTTTTGTAGGTTTGAAGGATACAAATTTAATGAGAGAGATTTGTATAATGAACAAAGTCGAGCATACAAGGCTTTTTTAGATCCAAATGCCGCAAGGGCAGAAAGAAAAAGACGTAGAATTGCTCGATGGAAAAAGAGGAAACTAAATTGATATACATTGTTGATATTGAAGCAGTAGAAACACGTTATACAAAGCAGTGGAAGGAATATCTTCCAAAGCAACTTAAACGTTCTACTAATGAAGAAGTTACTGTTATAAGTGGAGGAGATACTCCACAGGCTACTACTCCAGGTGCATTTTTAAACTTTGGAGGCACTAACGTATACAAAAGCAAACAGTTAGAGCAAATAGGAGAAATGTTTTGTAATGGACAAGTTAAAGATGGCGATTACTTTCTTTATACTGATGCTTGGAATCCTACTGTTATCCAGCTCAAATATATGGCTGAACTGCTCGGAGTTAAAATTAAAGTGGGTGGCTTGTGGCACGCCGGCAGTTATGACCCTGCGGACTTTTTAGGTAGACTGATTGGTGATAAGCCTTGGGTAAGAAATGCAGAACGTTCTATGTTTGAATGTTATGACAATAACTTTTTTGCAAGTGACTTTCATATCAATATTTTTACAGAAGCATTTAAAGAAGTAGGCAACTACGTAGGGCTATCAACAGATAAAACAAAAGTACAACGTGTTGGTTGGCCTATGGAATATCTAAAGAACAGTTTAGACAGCTACAAAGGTATGCCTAAGGAAAACATTATATTATTTCCACATAGGATTGCTCCTGAAAAGCAACCTGATTTATTTAGAGATTTACAACAGTATTTGCCAGACTATGAACTTATTGTGTGTGCAGATAAAACACTTACAAAGAATGAATATCACAACTTGCTTGGCAGAGCAAAAATGGTGTTTAGTGCAAACTTGCAAGAGACACTAGGCATAAGTTGGTATGAAGGTGCTTTGGTAGACTGTATTCCTATGGTTCCGGATAGATTAAGTTACAGTGAAATGGCTATTCCACAATTCCTATATCCAAGTGACTGGACAATTAATGATAGTAAATACACACAACACAAAGAAGAATTAATTAAACAGATCAAAACATACATGGAAAATTATGATGAGTATTTGCCTTTTGTTAGAGAACAAGTCAAGAAGTTGCAAAGTGAATTTTTCAGTGGTAACAAACTTTATGGAGCAATAACAAATGGATCCGGAAGATAAAATAACTGGAATAACTTTTAGTAATTGTATTGCAGATGCAAAAAATCATGGTTCACCTACCGCAACTTATTCAGTATCGATTGCTGGTGAACATGATGACAGCGAACCTTTAACCATAGAACCTAGTTACACATCAGGAGCAGGGCCTACCTTTACGTTTGATAGCACTTACAATGGCATCGGCGGAGGTGTGCAGGAATGGCCAACTGAAATGAGAATAAATGAAATGATTCTAAGATATCCTGCACTTAAAATTGCACATGAAAACTTTTTAAAAGTTTATAATTTGGTCAAGGAGGACTTCGGAAATGGAGATGACGATGTCCCTTTTTAAGGATAGAAAACGTATAATATATGATAGAGGTGGTACTATACCTTATCTTATTAGATACTACGTGTTTTTAAAGGACAGAAAGAACTTTCCTTTTAACATCACATTACACAAAGTATTAGAAAGTGATGAACCACAACTACATGATCATCCATGGGATTGGGGTGCTTTGATCTTAAAAGGTGGCTATTGGGAACATACACCAGAAGGCAAACATTGGAGAGGTCCTGGTAGTATGCGATTTAGAAAAGCAGAAGATTTACATTGGTTAGAACTTGCAAAAGACAAAGATGGAAATAACATTCCTTGTTGGAGTTTGTTTTATATGGCCAAGAAAAGAAAAGACTGGGGATTCATGGTGGACGGAAATTGGATTCAACATGAATTGTATTTGCAACAAAAAGACGCAAGGCACAATCAGTGGGGACCTGCAGGAGAACCAGAACGTCCTGAACCTACAAGATTTGGTACTTGGGAAAGCAAAGGAAGGGAAATTGATTTCTAATGCAGGAACCTTTCGTAACAAAAAAACTAAATGGCAAATTGCTAATCTTTGACAATGTCTTTTCGCCGCCTCAACTTAATGAACTTGTACGTGATGTACAAAACTTTCCTTATTTGTATGGTGAAGTAGACGACAGCGATCTTCCGCCAACAGGAATGAGTACAGGTGAATACACAGGTACAAAAACTTTTCATGCACTATGGGAATTTATTGAACAATGGGTTCCTGAGTTGCATGGTTGCATATTAAAAAGATCACACGCAAATATATTTGCTCCACGTGAGTCTGCATACTATCATGTAGATGATGAAAATGATGATGCATGGACATTTATGTTTTATGCAAATAATAATTGGGATATAAATGATGGTGGTGAAACTAAATTTATTACAAATTTAAATAATCAAAAAGATGGATATCAAGGCACAACATATCCTGATATTATAAGTATTCCGCCTATTCCAGGTAGAATGTTGGCATGGAAAAGCAACATATTACATACTGCAACGCCTTTGAGAAATCAACATAGATTTACTCCAACATTTAAATTTGTAAAATTTGACAAAGCTATTCACGGCAAGGGCGATGGTGCAATTATTATGGGAGACCCAATGACATATCCTTGGGCACAAGAATATGTACCACCAATGCCTATTAAAGAAAAGACACACAATATTGCAAGTATTGATGTGTATGAAACAACACTACCCAATGTTGACAGCAAAGAAATATTAGACTGTGTTAGCAAAGACAACGAAAGAATAGATCCTAATCCAGAAGATACTCACTATGAAGATATAAAGTTTCCAAACAATCCTTGTTGTTTGCATTTTATGAATGAAGTAGAAAAGGCAGTACAAACTTATGCAAATGATACAGAATTAGAAATCACAGGCATATGGACACACAAAACAGAGCCATATGGCAGTACTGCGTTTCACAGCCATACAAGTAGCAAATGGTCATTCGTGTATTATCCAGAAGTACAACAAGGTCAAGGCAACTTGCATTTTACAGTATTTGTAAATGATATGCCTCGATTTGAAAAAGTAATAGAACCTAAAGAAGGTATGTTGCTTATCTTTGATTCCAGAATTAGCCATTACACAGGTAAGAATGTAAGTGGCAAAGACAGATTTTCAATTAGTGGAAATTTAAACACCAGGAGTAAAGATGAAAATTAAAAAGAAATATTACACATGGTCAGATGTAGAAAAGATGTGTGTAAGCATTGTTAACCAGATGTATGCGGACAACTGGAAGCCAGACTATATTGTTGGCATTACAAGAGGCGGTAACGTGCCTGCAACCATCATAAGCAATATGACTGGTATAAAGTGTAGAGCTTTGGATGTAAGTTTTAGAGATGGCGGAGAAGTAATCAGCGACAACGGTATGAAAGCTGATGCACACGCAGGTAAAAAGATTTTAATCGTTGATGATATAAACGATACAGGTGCAACTTTCCAGTGGATATCAAATGACTGGAATCTAAATAATATAGACAATGTAAAGTTCGCAACACTTACAAATAATTTAGCAAGTGAATTTGACGCACAAGGTTATCATTGTGATGAAGTAAACAAAAGCGAAGAAGACGTTTGGTTAGTTTATCCTTGGGAAAACGTAGGAAGTTATGACGACTAAACTAGGATGGTGTTGGACAGGAACTATACCAGATTTGCTTGTACTAGAACCTGAACGTTTTAAAACACCAAAGATAGTAAACAAGAGTTACAATAAAAGAGGAGTTATAGATTGTCCATCTTATCAGGGCTTTTATAACAATCTTTTTATTTTGAAGTCACCTGTGTCTTTTACTGCCATTCCAAAAGAAGGCGGCGTAGACATAGAAAGTGATGAAGTAGACACACATCAATTACAAGGTTTAGTTACGTTGCATCAACCAGATGAAATGTATGATGTAAACAAACCAATGTTCCAATTCAATCTAAATTATTTGTTTGTAGCAGACCAACCATGTTTAATGGAAATACTGCCTCCATTTTTAAAGCCCAACAAGTTTCCTGGTGAAGTTATTGGTGGTAGCTATAATATTCACAGTTGGGTAAGAAGCATTAGTTGGGGATTTGTTTTTAACAATACAGATAAAAAGCTATCCATCAAACGTGGTGATCCTTTATGTTATGTTAAGTTTACACCAAATAATTTAAAAACAAATGTAACATTACAAGAATGTGAACTTACAGAAGATTTAATTAAAGAATTGGATAAAAAGAGATACTTGACACAATTCAAAAAAGGTGGTATAATTAACTTAATGAGTAGAGCATTGAAGTTAAGACCAAAAAAATTATTAAAATTTAAGCCCAAGTTATGAGTGACAACATAGTAAAATTTCCAGATATAAAAGATAAGGTACACATATTACATTTTAAAGTACCAGCAGTTATTAGTATGCACAAAAAAGCAGACAGTGATATTGCATTAGAAATAAGACGTTTGAATGAAAGAGAAGGTATTGGACAGGCATGGGTACCTGCCAAGAACATTACAGAAGCTAAAAAGAAATTACATGATATGATAAAAGTAACGGAGTGGATAGATGATGCGTGAAGACCTTATGGTACAACAACAAGTAGAAAACTTGTGGCAACACTTCGTAGGTGTCATTTGTTTGAATCAAACAGGCAGGGTACAAGTAAAGAGAGTACTGCCAGAGTTCTTTGATAAATGGCCTACTCCGCAAAAGTATTTAAAAAGCGATAAGAAAACTGTAATAGAAGTTATAAAAAGTTTGGGCTTTTACAACAAACGTGAAAACACAATTAGAAAAATGACTGAAGACTTTTTAAATTGGGACGGAGAAGATGCAACAAAATTGTATGGCATTGGCAAGTATGGGTCAGACAGTTATGAATTATTTTACAAAAAACGTATACCAGAGAACGTAGGAGATCACGAATTACAAAGATACATCAAGGAAGAATTTCATGCAGTATAGTCAAGTGCCTTGGAAAGATGTATTAGTAGATACAAAAGAGTATACAGTATTTAAGGACAAGTATCCTGTAACAGAAGGACACGTTCTTTTTGTACCTAAGATAGAAGACTGGGAACATTTGACAACTTGTTTTTCTGCCGCTTACAAATGGGGATATGATTGGGTTGAACGTGGTTATTGTGATGCTTTTAACATAGGACAAAACGTAGGCAAAGAAGCAGGACAAAGTGTGATGTATCCACACGTACATTTAATACCAAGACGTGTAGGAGACATGGACGATCCTAAGGGTGGCGTGAGAGGAGTCATTCCAGAAATGCAAAAGTACGTTGATGAAGATTTGAAAAGAAGAGAAGGTTCGTGGAACACAAAAGAAATTATTGAAGCACAAGAGAGGATACTAAAAAGAAGATGAGAATCGCGGCATTAGGTTGTAGTCACACTTGCGGATATCATGTTAAGGATATGCCAGATGATAAAGTGTTAGATATAAACACTTGGCCTTTTAGTGGCAAATGGAATGACAACAACTGGGCAGAATTTTATATTAATGACAAAGATGCTGACGGAGTTATATTTGCAAACAGCAGTAACGGTTGGTGGGAGTATAGCGAATGGTTAAGTTTTTTATTTAAAAAGTATGATGACATTAAAGAGGTAATTGTACAAAATACCTACTGGAATAGATTTAGATTAAGTATGATGGATCCACCTGATTACGAAAATGTTATTCCGCATGATGAATTATATCATTTGGAACACAAAAAAGGCAAAATTGATTTGTGGTTGAAAAGACTGCACAATGAACAAAAGAACGTATTCGATATTCCGTTACAATGTTATCCACAAGATTATTCAAACAGATTACATTTTAACGTGAAATTTGATCCAAGGTTCATGATGGGTGCTCCAGACCTAAGAGCAGAACCCTACATGAAAGTAAAAACTTGGATGGAGATTATGTCGTTGAAAGCACAAAGGGAATGGTTTAAAGAGATGTTCATTCTACAAGAGCTTTGCCGACGTAATGGAGCAGAGCTGAAATTATTCAGCTTGAACAAGTGGACATGGATACCCGACGAAATGTTAATTCCAAAATTACGTAATTCATTTTACAATTTTGATTACATTCAAGTCGCCCCAAATCATGTAGAAGAATGGTTTTTACGTGAAAAGAAGTTAAATATAACGAAGGAGACTGTTGATGGTGAACACTTCGGAGATGATATACACAAAATAATCGCTTTAGAATATCTACCACAACAATTCGGAAAGGACAAATAATGGCTGTAAACAGGGAAGAGATCATTAAATCTATGATTGCTCACGCAGAAGGACAGATTGCAAAACACAAGATGAATGTAGAAATATTTTTGCAAAATGGAGTAGGCGTTGGTGAACATAATGATGTACTCGAAACAATTGAAAAAGAAATCAATTCAATCGGAAAATACCAAGAACAATTAGATGTACTCAAAAATCATTTTTAGTGCAAATAAAACTTGACAAAAAACCTAAATAAGTGTATTATAACTTAATAAGGCGAAGACATCCTCGTCTATAACTCGGAGAAGAAAATTGATTAAAAGCGAAGAAATTATTAAACGGATAAAAGACTCAGGTACTACGTACTGGGCAGGTGACAATATATCCCAACATTTACAACCAGGCGATAAAGAAGCACTGATTGAAGAACTTGTTCCAAAGTTTGAAGCGGTGTTAGATAGCCTGGTTATCGATCGACACAATGATCCCAACAGTATGGACACAGGCAGACGTCTTGCTAAGATGTACATCAATGAATTGATGAGTGGACGTTATGAACCTATGCCCAATGCAACTGCATTTCCTAATCACGTAACAGATGGTTACAAAGGTATGTTGGTTGTAAGAAGTGAAATTAAAAGTTTATGCAGTCATCATCATCAACCAGTGAACGGTGTTGCATACATAGGAATTATTGCCGCGGACACATTGATAGGTTTGAGCAAGTACACAAGGATTGCACAATGGTGTGCAAGACGTGGTACATTACAAGAAGAACTTAACAACGTAATTGCAAATGAAATACAAACTGCAACTGGTAGTCCGAACGTTGGTGTATATTTACAAGCAACACATGGTTGTTGTGAAAACAGAGGAATAAGAGCTCACAGTAGTTTGACACAGACAACTGTATTGCGTGGAGCATTTGGTGAAGATCCAGGAACCAAGAAGGAGTTCATGGACAACATCAAGTTACAACAAGAATTTGCACCAAGGTAGACGGAGGGCAGTATGAAAAAGTTTATGGTCAGTGCGGCAACAGTTCTGTTCGATGACTCGAAGAACGATCTACGTGCTTTACCTAAGACAGTTAGATTACAATTATTGACTGTTTTAAGTTTTGTTTGGTCGACAGCATTTACACTTTACATATGGGGATTGCTTAGAGCTGACATATGGACGGCACTTGTAGTAGGACACATAGCAATTATTTTTGCTTCATACTATACATTTAAGCAGTTTCATGAAGCAAGAAAAAGCATCGCTGGTTTTGATACTGGATATAGATCATATGGCAGAGGAAGACAGTTTGTGATTATGAGAGACAAAAAGAATCGACCTTACAAGGTAAACTTGCCTGAAGGCGACCCAGGAGGAGAACATGAATAGAGAAGAAGAACAACTTGAGTTATTTGATACAACGGATCAGTTCGGTAACGATACTCATGCCGCACCTAAACTTCCAAAGGTGGACAAGGGTTTCAAGGCACGATTTATTGATCCTAAAAATCAAACTAACCTAGGGGACAGTTATTTTAACCTAGGCAATCATATCTTGATTATAGGCTTTATTGCTATGATAAGTTTTGTAGTCTATGCAAGTTATTAAGGAGAACAAATGCCAATACCAGAAAAGATCATAATACCAGCAAGTAAGGATCCAGGTGAAGGACACTTTGCGGTTAGTATTGTAAAAAGTATTTTTAGATTTGTAGCAAGTGGTATGCTCTGCTACGCAGGTTATTCTCTGTGGTCAGAGAATAATTACAGTGATATTTTTATTGCTGAAGCTGGATTCATGATGATGTGTGCAGGAGCAATATTTTTCATAGCAGAAGTGCTTGGAATAATCGAGGAGATAGTATAATGAAAGAAGGACCAATGAAAGAACATTTTGAAAGAGATGATGCTGGAATCATAAAAGCAGTATTCATCACGTATCGCAAAAAGAACGGATCTCTTGTAAAAGAGACTTCCGAACGTAGATTCTATGGTGACGGTGATTACACTGACAGCTATATTGATGAACCTTTAGCTAGTTTGGGTGACTAAAATGGGATTGTTCAGCAAAAAGGATAGGCCACATTGGGAAGTAATGGCAGATGATGGAATGAATAAGTTTTTGAAATTCTGTATATTTTGTCTCTTTACATATGGCGGATATCATGTTATAATAGCACTATATGATAGGTTTGCAGGATGACTGAAAGAATTGGTATTATGTATGGTTCAACGACCGCAAATAGTGAACGTACTGCGGAAACTATTTGGGATATTATGAAAGAAACTGAACTGCATGATATTAAAGATGGCGTAGATGTTTTAGAACAATATGAAAAAATTATATTGGTTTCTCCCACATGGGACTATGGTGCATTACAAGAAGATTACATCGAAGCATGGGATAAATTAAAAACAGTGAATTGGAAAAACAAAAGTGTTGCATTGGTTGGACTAGGCGATCAAGTTGGTTATGGTGATTTGTATCAAGACAGCATGAGTACATTATATGAAATGATCAAAGAACTAGGAGGTCAATTTGTTGGCTTTACAAGTACAGAAGGACACAAATATGATCAAAGCAAAGCAACAAGGGGTGATAAGTTTGTTGGTCTTGCTATTGATGAAGACAATCAATCTAGTCTTAGCACAGAACGTATCAATGCTTGGATAGAACAGTTAAGATCCACTTGGAGTTTAAATTAATGACAACTGTACACAACACAGGTAGATCAAGAGATAAGGCTGTAACAAAGGTACGTAAATATTATTACAGTGAAATATTTCACAGTATTCAAGGTGAAGGACATTACACAGGTGCTCCAACGGCTTGGATAAGATTCTTCTTGTGTAACTTACAATGCAATGGCTTTGGACAACTAGATCCAACTAATCCAGACACATATGAATTGCCATTTGAAGAGTTTGATGTAAGTTCTGTAAAGAGAGTAGAAGACTTGCCTGTGTGGGAACGTGGTTGTGATAGTTCTTATACTTGGGCAAAGAAGTTCAAAGGACTTATGGGACAAGAAACTCCTGAGGTTATTGCAAACAAAATTATTAACATATTGAAAACAGACAGCAATCCAGAAGGATTGTTTTTGCATCCTGTGAGTAACTTTAGACAGCATTTGTGTATCACAGGAGGTGAGCCTTTGATGACTACAGGTCAACAAGCAACCATTGGTATATATGCTGAACTTAAAAGACAGAACAATTTGCCAGGATCAATGACATTTGAAACAAATGGTACACAACAACTAAGGCCAGAGTTTATTGAATGGGGTAAAAGTATAGACACAGAAATATTTTTTAGTTGTAGTCCTAAATTGTACACAGTATCTGGTGAACATCCAGACAAAGCAATTAAGCCTGAGAGAGTAGCAGAATACTTACAGGTGAGTAGAAAAGGACAACTTAAATTCGTTGTTGGAGCAAAACAACGTGAATGGGACGAGATGGAGTCAACAGTTGAGAAGTTTAGAAAAGCAGGTGTTGATTGGCCAGTATGGATAATGCCTACAGGTGCAAGAGAAGAAGAACAGACTGCGTCAGCAGGAAAGATTGCGGAGAAGGCGTTTAAGCGAGGATACAATGTGGCGGCAAGAGTCCATGTGTATCTATTTGGAAATGCAATAGGCACGTAGGAGGTGTTATTATGAAACCATTAAGAACAATTATTGTAGTATTTGTATTTTTTCTAGGGATACTTATCTACAAAAATTCAGAGGCCGCTGATTGGCAAGAAAAGCCAATAGTATGTATGCAGTGGCATGAAGTAGAAATTGGATTAACTGAAAGGGGAGAAATACTACTTTCTCAAGGTATCCAAACAACCACTGTACGTGATGTGGAAGGATATTCGGAAGTGCCAGTGTTTTTACCTCTGTCAATATACGTCAATCCAAAAACAAAAACGTATACAATACTAGAGTACCATCCTGGTTATGAAACTTATTGTGTGATAAGTTATGGACAGGAATTTGGAAACTACGGAGAAAAAACATGAAAGACTTTTTAAACAAAGTCAAGAATAAGTTCAAAAAAGATCCAAAAGCGGAAACTTCTGAACAGAAAAGACTGCGTCTTTTACAAGAAGAAAAGAAGGCGGCTACAAAGGCTAAGAAGCCTTGGGTGGCTGTTTTGAATACTCATGTCAATCATCATGATATCAAGAATGGATTTTTTGAATTAGATTGGAACAATGAGTTTATTGAACAATTACTTGACGCAGGATACAAAGGCGAAACAAATGAACAGATTGTTGATGCATGGTTCAAAACTATTGCAAGAAACATTTTGGAAGAACAAGGACTTGACCCAAATAGAAATTCAGGGTATATTAATATTAACAAAAGAGATGATGGTAAAACGGAGGTAAGCTAATGTCACCTAATCCAAATTATATAAACATGATAATTAACTTTTCAATACTTGGTGTATTATTTTACGTTGCGGTACAGGTAAGCTAATGAAATACGTTTTGGTTGATACTGCGAATACTTTCTTTAGAGCTCGTCATGTGGTACGTGGTGAGTTAGATATGAAAGTAGGTATGGCATTTCACATAACATTCAACAGTTTGAAAAAGGCATGGAATGACTTTGATGCTGATCATATTGTTTTTTGTTTAGAAGGAAGAAGCTGGCGTAAGGATTTTTATCAACCTTATAAACGTAACAGACAAGAATTTAGAGATGCTTTGACAGAAGCACAACAACAAGAAGAAAAAATCTTCTGGGAAACATTTGACAAGTTCCGTGAATTTATTACACAGAAAACTAATTGCACAGTTTTACAACATGATGAATTAGAAGCAGATGATCTTATTGCAGGTTGGATACAACATCACCCAAATGATGAACACATTATTATTTCAACTGATGGAGATTTTGCACAATTAATAAGTCCAAAGGTATCGCAATACAACGGCATATCTAATACTACTATCACACACGAAGGTTATTTTGATGACAAAGGCAAAAGTGTATTAGACAAAAAGACTGGCAAAGAAAAAAATGCTCCGAACCCAGAATGGTTGTTGTTTGAAAAATGTATGAGAGGCGATACAAGTGACAATGTATTTTCCGCTTATCCAGGTGTCAGAGTAAAAGGCACAAAGAACAAAGTAGGACTTGAAGAAGCATTCGCAGACAAAAGCAACAAAGGTTATGCTTGGAACAACTTGATGTTACAACGTTGGGTTGATCATGAAGGCAAAGAACATAGAGTACTTGATGACTACAATAGAAATGTTACATTATGTGATTTGACAGCACAGCCTGAGAATATTAAAGATAAAATAAAAAACACTATATCAGAAAATGCACAACCTAAGGACGTTAAACAAGTAGGATTAAGACTTATGAAATTTTGTGCAATTTATGATATGCAAAGAATTACTGATAATGCACAGGCTTATGCTGAACCATTACAAGCAAGGTATCCTGTATGAAGCTAGATAGAAAGATTCTATTTTTGTTGGGTGTAATTACAGTAGGATTGATCTTTAGTTTAGGTGCGAACGCATATTTGTTAAATGAGATAACGGATATTAGAATAATATTAGATTCACAATTTGAAGTAATATCAAACATAATGATGATGTTAGGCTTTGAATTAAAAGAATTACCATTAATATAGGAAGGTACATATATGACATCTTTAAAAGCAAACGAAATACTTAAAAACAAGTTTTGGATTATTGAAGATAAAGACACTAATGAAAAAGTAGGTACGTTGTCAAAAGATCAAGACAATAGATATATGTATTCATGTGTAGACGGATCTTGGTTCTATGACAGCAAGAATTCAGTAGAAAGAGATCTAGGACACATACTATGGTCAAAAGGTAGCATATCAGATAAGGCAAGTCCAAGCAAAGAAATATATGACTTGCCAACATCAACTAATCCTTACAATGCTATGTTTGATCTAAAAAGAAAATTTGCTTTGTTTACAAAAAGTAAAAAGTCAAAGAGCTTGTATTGTGCAGGTTATTTTTGTATTCATTTTGAAAAGGGTTGGGTCAAGAGTTTTTGTCCTAAATTAGTTACTTTAGAAAAGTATGAACACAGAGGCCCTTTTAAAACAGAGCTAGAAATGAGAGCGGAGTTAAGTCATGTCAACAGACATTAAACCCTTAAACACCATTCCTTTGCAACAATACATTGATAAAGTTAAAGTTGCAGACAGCACTAACCAACAAGAAGTACGTATGACGCTAATAGAAGCTAAAAACCTGGCATTTACACTAGCAGGTGTAATGTCAAGATTACATGGTGATCTTGAAAAGCTAGTAGACAAGCAAAATAATACAGAAGAAGTTGTTAGTGTTGCCGTAGATGGTGGTAAGACCTGGTAGCATAATCCAATAAACTACGTATATTACTCTTATACTTTGATAAATATTAGTATAAGGAACTTAATATGAGTAGACCTAAACCAACAGTCGTTTTAGAACACGTTAATAAAAAGACGTATAAGTCTGAGCAGGTGCTCGATGCTGAAGCCATCTGGGCAGTATTTTATAAAGACAAACCTTTCAATCTAAAAAGTTCTAACGTGCTAACAAACTACCCAGGACCTAAATACAAGAAAGTATCTTTTAGTAATCCAGGTCATGCTTTTAATTTAGCAAATAAATTAAATGAATTGTTTGACGTTAAAGATTTCACAGTAGTAAAACTCACTTCCGGCGAAACAGTTAAGGAAGAATAATGAACTGGAAAGAAACCTACACCAAGGTATTCTTGAAGCAGGCAGGTATAGCAATCAGCGAAAGCAGTCTGGCTGAGTATATGCCCCAATGGTGGCAGAACACAAGAGAGAAAGAACAGGGTGGACTTAGACTTACAGAAGCAGGACTATTGTTTCTTATGGAAAAAATTGATCTTGCTACATATGATATTCCTTTTCCTCCAGATTTTAAAATAACAACACAGGTTGTAATATTTTTGGACAAGTTTATTGACTGTCCATACTTCCTAACCAGCAAAGGTTTGACTGTTACGAACGAAAAGAAAGCACTCGAATTGCATCTTTTCAGTGGTGATGTTCGCAAATACGGATTGGCAAAAGCCCTAAAACGGACAGATGAATCTTTAAATCCTTGATATTATTGGATTCTTTTTTGGAAAAAAATTGCATTTTCCGGTTGACCTTTTGAGTAAATGGTGCTATTATAATAAACATAATAAGGCACTGAGATAAATTAACAAAAGGAGTACAACATGGAAAACATCGCAGTTAGACAAGTTAGCCCCAACAATGCAAAGAAAAGCATCCTAAGGGCATTCAATAAACAAAGACCACTTTTTATATGGGGACCTCCAGGTATTGGTAAGTCCGATATTGTTTCACAGATTTGTGAAGACATAGAAGCATATATGATTGATGTTCGTTTGTCATTATGGGAACCTACAGATATTAAAGGTGTTCCGTATTATGCGGCAAATGATAACACAATGAAGTGGGCGCCTCCGGCAGAATTGCCAGATGCAAAAATGGCTAAGAAGTACAAGAAGATTGTATTGTTCTTAGATGAAATGAATTCAGCCGCTCCGGCAGTACAGGCCGCGGCATATCAACTTATCCTTAACAGGAAGGTTGGTACATACAAATTACCTGATAATGTTTTTATTGTTGCCGCTGGTAACAGAGAAGCAGACAAGGGTGTAACTTACAGGATGCCTGCTCCGTTGGCAAACAGATTTGTACACTTAGAGTTGAAAGTGGACTTTGATGATTGGTTTGCTTGGGCAGTAAAGAACAGTATCCATGAAGATGTAGTAGGTTACTTGACATTTGCAAAGAAAGACTTGTATGACTTTGATCCAAGAAGTCCAAGTAGATCTTTTGCAACACCTCGTTCATGGTCATTTGTTTCCGAGTTACTCGAAGACGATGATGATGAAGCAACCACAACAGATCTTGTTAGTGGTTCAGTCGGCGAAGGACTTGCCGTTAAATTTATGGCACACAGAAAAGTGTCAGCTCAATTACCTAATCCATCTGATGTATTGGCTGGTAAGGTAAAGACTTTAGATACAAAAGAAATCAGTGCCATGTATTCCTTAACTGTATCTTTATGTTATGAGTTGAAAGAAGCAAGTGATAAGAGTGATAAAAAGTTTGATGATAAAGTCAATAACTTTTTACGTTTTGCGATGGACAATTTTGATACCGAATTGGTTGTCATGGGTATCAAATTAGCTCTTACCCAATATCAACTTCCAATCGATCCAGATGAAGTTGAGTGCTTTGATGAGTTCCATGAAAGATACGGCAAATACATTAAAGCCGCACAAGAGAAGTAGGCAACTACGGGGGAAAATTTTGGTTTTCCCCCACTCTTTTTGGTTGACAAATTCAATTAAATATCATATAATAGTATTATAACAATTAGAAAAAGATGGCACAAATGACAACAAATATACCGACACAAGATAAAGAAGTATTAGACAGATGGGAAGAAGCTAAAAAGATCCCAGAAATTGAAGTTACTGACGAACTTAGAGCAGAAGTATTAGACAAGATTATTGTAGCAAGAGTAGGACTATTATTAAGACATCCTTTCTTTGGTAACATGGCTACAAGATTAATAATCAAAGAAGCAACAGATTGGTGTCCTACTGCCGCAACAGATGGTAAGCATTTATTTTATAGTGTTCCATTCTTTGCAAAGATGAATAACAAAGAAGTTGAATTTGTTATTGCACATGAAATACTTCATTGTGTATATGACCATATGACAAGACGTGAAGATAGAGATGCTATGCTTCATAACATTGCCGCAGACTACATTGTAAACAATACACTTGTTAGAGATGGCATAGGTGAAAAACCTGCAGATATTCCTATATACCAAGACTTTAAATATGAAGGTTGGACTTCAGAAGCAGTATATGATGAGCTTTACAAAAAAGCTGACAAAGAAGAATTAAAACAATTAGGTAAATTACTTGATGAACACATTGACTGGGAAAAAGGTGATGGTCAAAGCAAGTCTGGTAAGCAAGAAGGTAAAGGTAACAAGCCTTCTTATAGCAAAGAAGAATTACAAAAAATTAGAGATGAAATAAAAGAAAACATGATGTCCGCGGCACAGGCCGCTGGTGCTGGTAAAGTTCCTGCAGAGATTGAAAGAATGATTAAGGAACTTACAGAGCCTAAGATGAACTGGAGAGAAATACTTAGACAGCAAATACAAAGTACTATTAGAAATGATTACAGTTTTGCTCGTCCTAGCAGAAGAGGTTGGCACACTGGTGCAATACTTCCAGGTATGCAATTCCAAGAAACAATTGACATTTGTATTGCTATTGATATGTCAGGTTCTATTGGTGACACACAGGCAAAAGACTTCTTAAGTGAAGTACAAGGTATTATGGAAGAGTACAAAGATTACACTATTAAATTATGGTGCTTTGATACTAAGGTTTATAACGAGCAAGATTTTACTGCTGACAACGGATCTGATCTTAATGATTATCAAGTGATGGGTGGCGGTGGAACAGACTTTATGGCCAACTGGGATTATATGAAAGAAAATGATATACAACCTAAGAGGTTCATAATGTTTACAGATGGTTATCCTTGGGATAACTGGGGTGATGAAAATTACTGTGATACAGTTTTTGTTGTTCACTCACATCATGACAAGAACTTACAAGCACCATTCGGTGTTACTTGTCACTATGAAGAATCAAAGGCGGCTTAATGAAACAACTGTGGAATGCATGGGGTCCTTTATTCATGGCAGTAATAATTGCTGTCGGAGTCGTGTACTTCACTATTGAAACAGAATGGGTAACTGCATTGGAACATAACTTAAAATGTAGCGGAGCGATTGGTGGTGGTTGCGAATGAAACCCAATGCATTAAACTTTTTTGGAATTCGAGAGGTTAAGTATCAGCCACCTCATTTTGAATATCTTGATATAGAACAATCTTACAATCTTGAAGATGCAGTAAGAAAATGGATAATGGAAAAAATGAAAGGCAGATTCACAATTGGCAAAACAATGATTTTGGATAGCAAAAATCAATACAAGAATCAATTAAGAATTGGTTTTGAAAACGAAAAAGAGCTTTCTTATTTCATGTTAGCCTGTCCACATTTAAAGTATTAATAAGTATTAAGTAGGTATATAATTATACTATTATAATAGGAGAGACATAAATGTCAGATGAAAATAAAACTGCAACGGCTCCAGCAAATGAGCCAGCACCGACTATGCCAGCACCGACGGGTGATGTAGCACAGGCCGGACAAGCACCGCAGTCTACAGAACTTACAGTTCAAGATTTAGGTGTCTTAAAAACTATCATTGAAGTTGCACAAAGTCGTGGGGCATTCAAAGCCAACGAACTTGAAGCGGTAGGAAAAACTTTTAACAAGTTAGATACCTTTTTAACTTCAATTCAAAATCAACAAGTAGCGAAGCAACCTGACGCACCTGCGCCAGCAACTGCTCCTGCTGAAGGAGATAAAGCAAATGGCTAATATGAAACACATAGGAAGAATGAAAGAGACAGGAAGAAAAGTTGCTGTCGTTTTCAGAACAATACCTGGTGATCCAAATAGTGCATTGGTTGTTCAAACTGAAAATATTAAAGATGCTGAACATGATAAGTTAATGACTTTGATTGAAAGCAACACAGGTCAGACAGCTGATGAACTTGCAGATGCTATGCAAAGAACACCACTAGGTGATGGTAGCATGATGTTAAACAGTTTCCACCTAGCTGGAAAGTTAACAAAAGTATCAACTGCTGATGTTGAAATGACACCAGACACACAAAACACAATTAGTTTAGATGAACTTAATAAAATGATCGCTGAACAAAAAGGTGTAAGTGTATCTGATTTAGCAGTAGGTGGTACAAGTGTTGAGACAGTAGCAACTGCTCAAACAATACCATCTGGTGAAGCAGGTGCAACTATCGAAGCCGCAAAAGAACAGCCTTTGACAGATGCTCAGTTGGCAAATAACATGAGAGCAGATGCTGATGCATTGTTCAAAGAAGCGACTGAACTACGAAAAAAAGCTGAGGATTTAAGCCCAAGTTCAAGTGGGAAATCCAGTGGCAAGGCCTAAGAAGAAAGGCCTTCCGCCCGAAGTTGTTGACAAATGGCCCGATGTATTCGGAGACGTTGATGTCCGTGCAATACCGTTAGAGTACTTACACTCTTTAAGAGTGCGTTTTAATAATGGTAAACAATGGGATATAGCAGTAGACGTAAATAAGAACCCTGCTAAACAACTCGAAAAAACACTAAAAGAACTGTTTCATACCTATGATAGCAGTATAAAACACGTGGACTTTAAACTAGACACAGATCGCGTTAAAAAAGACGTACAGAAGTCCACGAATCGCTTTCTAAAACGCCGCAAGTAAAATGCTAATTTGGTATAAATACATATAACAGATCCAGGAGATGTAAGTAATGGCGTTAAAATTAAGAAGAGGAACAGACTCACAAAGAGCTTTAATTACACCAGCAGATGGTGAATTAATCTATACTACAGACACCAAAAAGCTATTTGTTGGAGACGGATCAACACAAGGTGGTAATCCTGTTGATACAGCCGGCTCGGCATTAGGGTCAAATCTTTCGCTAAACAACTTTGATTTAGTTGGCACAGGTAACGTTAATATTTCAGGTAACATTACTGCAACTGGAAACATCACTGCTGATGGAAACTTAACACTAGGTGGAAATCTAACAGTTGGTGACGCAAACACAGATACATTAAATTTAACAGCCAAAGTAGAATCACATATTTTACCAGACGTTGATAGTGCAAGAAACGTTGGTTCAGCAACACTAAGATGGAACCAAGGTTACTTTGGATCTTTACACATTACAGATACACTTGATGCTGGAAGTGTAAATGCAAATATTATTGGTGATGATTCAACAGTTTTAATAAACAAGGCAAGTGGAGCGGCAAACTTAACAGGAAGTTTCAAAGGTGACATTAATGCAACTGATAACTCAAGTTTCTTTAATGCAACTTCAAAAGAAGTAAATGCAGGCCAGGCAACGTTTACTGGTTCAGTAAGTGCTCCAAGTATTACTTCAGAAAGCATTGTAGGTAATTTTAAAGGTACTATTGTTGGAGATGATTCAACAGTATTAGTTGATGCTGTCAACAGTACAGTAAACTTAACCAATGGTGAATTAAGTATAGTCGGCGGTGTATTAAAATGTACACAAAGTATTTTCCAAATAAGTGATACAACAGAAAACGTTAACACAGAATTACATATATATCACGGACCAGGTGGAAACTTTGCTTCACAAAAAATTCATTCAATTGCAGGAAGTGATTCATTAGATCCAGGTGGTATTGCATTTAGAGGTTACAAAGGTGGCTTCATTGGTTCAGGTAATGAAGTACAATTGGCGGCTGGTGATTACTTAGGACAACTTACATCACAAGCATATGATCCAGTTTACAACAGTGGATCAACTATCCTTTCATCACAGATTGCATTTAGACTAGATCCAGATGAAACAGTAACAAACGATACTGCAAAAGGACAAATAGAATTTATTAACAACAAAGGAACTGGTTCATCATTATCCGTAAGTGTTATGGTTTTTGATGCACAAGGTAGACTTGGTGTTAACAAACAACAACCAGCGGCAAACTTAGATGTAGAAGGTACTGGTGCATTTACAAGTACGGTTAAATTTGCTAATTTAACAGAAGTAGAAAGAGATGCATTAAGTTCAGTAAGTGCTGGTATGGTTATCTACAACACAACTTCAAACAAACTTCAAGTACGTACAGGCGTTGCTTGGGTTGACTTACACTAATTTATAAGGATTTTTAATAAAGCGAATGCTCAATGCTAGACGTGTCTTGTCTGTATTGTTTATAACTTTGTGGGGTTGATTAATATCAAACATCACAGGCTTGTTTAAAGTAAATCTTGCAACTTCTTCAAACGTACTGTCTGGACTAAAAACTTTATAGCTTTTCATTCCTCCAGCAACAGTATCATCTTCGATTATTATTTCTTTACCAGTGATGTGTTTATACATTTCTGTATGTGTATCTTCACAATTTTGCACAGGAAAATTTAAAGCATAATTTTGATCTACTGGTCTGTAATCTGTGTGTGGTGCTTTTGTTGCCGCTTGTTCATTGTGTGCATTAACCTTGATACCAACTAACCAGCCTACTTCAATGTCATTGTTCTTACACCATTCTAAAAACAAAGGACAATCATTCTTAAACTTTTCTACATCTAACTTTACCACAGGATCATCTGACGTTTGAATATTGTTCAAACCCCAATGTTTCATCTCTTCTGATATACTATTGTCTATGTCTATGTGCTTATAGTAAAACATGATCTTCCCATGGGTGTTTATCTAAATGTGCTAAAAACTCTTTTGGATTAAGTTTCCATACAGTTTGTCTTACACCTCTATAATCTATTTCTTTAATTTTTGTAAACAATCCTTGTTTAGCCATTATAGGCAACCATACTCTATGTACAGTTCTTTGTTTACCGCCTTCCAAATCATTTGTGGTACAATACATATTAGTATCAATGCCACACCATTCGATCATCTTAGGAACATAAAAACGTGAACTTACATCTTCGCAACGTTTAAGTCTTGCCATTGAACCTGCTGAATGCATCATGCCTCCAACTGCACAGGTTCTTGTTAGTATGCGATAACTGTTTTCTCCCATCTCTGGAAACGTATGTACTGCGGTTGCACCCATAGGTTTGTCATCTCTAAATAATATAAACACTTGACTCTTTTCTTCATTGTCAAATGCATCAATCATAATCTTTTGATTAGAATTATTGACGTACCCTTGTTCGGCGGCTTCTTTGTAAAACTGCGTTAGGTCCATGTCTGATGTATATTCTAAAAGTTTATAATACGTTTTCATAATTAAATGCTAACCTATGGAGTATTCTTTCTTCCATCTTGTCATAAGCCCAACGTTTATGTATGCTTAACCATTGTTCACTTAACACTATATCACCATCTTCCCAGTGGTGATCATATATAAACTGTGGTTGTGTAACGTGTTCTATTAACCTTTGCATTAGGTCTTTAAACTGTTCTTCTGTTTTATCTACCATGCCAAGTATTTGTAAGAAAGGAAAATATAATCCTGTGTGTCCAGCATCGTTAGTGTGTACTAAATTGAAAGGTTTATCTGTTGCATGATGTTCTACAAAAAACTTGCTAGGACTGTAACTACCACTCTTGTATCCTAAAGTAATCTTTACGTCTTGTACTTCTTCTTTCATTTCATCACTTAATGCTTGATAACTTGCAATATTGTTTAACCAACTTGTTTTACTTCCTTTAGTACCTTCAACACCATACAACCATATCAAAGGATCACGTTCATAATTACTTGCTTGGTTGGCGTGCCAATCTAGTGCAGAAGTATGACCAAACAATCCTTCTTCACCCTTGTCATTTTTTTGACCTGTTACTCTTAATATATGATTGCCCACTGCTAGATGTTCTGTGCGTTGTCCTTCCTTAGGCTTGGTTGGATCTATAATAAATTGACACTTGCCAATCTTTGAACAAAATGCAACTTCGTCTTCTGGCTCAAGTGTTTGATTTTTAAACACCACAACCATATTGCTTATTGCTAGTTTGCCTATTTCTATTGCCTGCTCTTTGGTAGCAGTTCTTATATCAAGGTCATCTATTTGTATTGCCCAATCATTTAAGTAATTAATTTTCATTTAAGTAACTTTCTAAATCTTCTGGAGTGCCAATACCTTGCATAGATACAACGTCAAATGCACACACATTGGCTCCTTCTTTTATTGTGTAGTTGTAAACAGGACAAGTATAGAACTCTCCGTTTACTCTATCATCAGCTTCAATCATTTGATCAATGTTTCTAAACATTTGATTTGCATCACGCCAATAATAATATCCAACTGTTGCTCTGTCTGATATTGCTTTCTTTTCTGCAACCTCAACTACTTTGTCTGCTTCAGTTTTTGCAAAACTCCATTTAGGATTTCTTTCAGCATCTATAAAGGTGGCAATTAATCCATCAACGCCATCTTGAATAATACTGTTTACTTTGTTGCTATCCCATTGTACACTTTGATCACAGTTTGCAACAAACACACCATCACCTTCTTCAAATAAATGTTTTGCTTTATACAAGGTACAAGCAGTTCCTTCAGTTGGTTCATCTAGCTCTATGATAGTCGCACCTTTTATAAATTGTCTTATTGTACTTGCAATATTATGATCCTTGCGTACTATAAAAATTCTTTCATCAAAATCAATACCTATTTGTTGTTCTGTGTATTGAAACATAGGTATTCCTTTTACAGGAACCAAAGGCTTAGGTAAATCATATCCTTTTTCTTTAAATCTATTTCCTTCGCCAGCCATAGGCATTATCAACTTAATACTCATTTAACAATCCTTTAAGGTGTTCTACATTACTTACTTGTTTTACATTGGCAGTTGTAGCCGTTGCGGCTTGTATTCCTAACGGACTGTCTTCAAATATAACTGTCTGCATAGGTGATACTCCATAATGATACATGGCATAAAAATACATATCAACTTCTGGTTTAGGTTTGTGTTCTGTTGCAGTACACACAGGTTCAAACATATCTAACTTTTGTATTGCTAAACTTTTATCTACAAATTTACGAGTAGCATTTGAACAAACTGCAAGTTTGTATTTTTCTTTTAATCTAACAAATATATCTTTTAGTTCTTGATCAAACATAACATACTTGCTTAGATCATTCATTGTATATTCTTGTTTAAGATCCATTAATAGTGTTTCGTCAAACTGATAACCTTTTGCCTTTAAATAATCTATCTTTACAAGTGTAGGCAATCCTTCTACTTCTTCATCAGTATATCTAATTGCATTGTTAACTTTCATACAGGCTTTTCTAAAAGACTGTTGATGTAATGGCTTGCAATCTGCAAGTGTACCATCGTAATCTAGTATTAATAATTTAATAGTTTCCATTTTATTTCATCGCCCAAGAAGATACCGTTACCATGGTCGCCTGTAAGTATGGCTTGCCATATATGGGTATTTCTAATTTTGTCGTCACCTAATTCTTGTATCCACGGATTTGTATACAAAGATTTAATAGATGCAACAGGATCATCCGCCCATGGAATTAACCCTTTAAACATTTCATAAGGACCTGCATAATACCAATCTTCTGCTCTATAACTGTTTGTGCTTTCTTCAAAGGTTACATTAGGACAATGTATCTTGCCTTGTTCTAATATTGGCAATGGTCCTTGTCCTACTAGATCTGATCTGCCTAACCAAACATAATCACTTTGAGGTATGCTTTTATATGCTCTTGCTCTGCTTATGTATTGACCAAAAGGAAAATCATCATCGTTGTAGTCTGTGTCGTATTCGTCTACTGTTACTTGTTCAGGATTGTAAATGCTATATTCAGATACAATATCATCTATTGTAACTTTACTGTTTTTGCTACCCGGAGGATAGTAACCCTTTGTCCTTGCCCATCTATAATCTTGATTTTCATCATTCCATTTGAAAAGTTGTGTCCAACTGTGTATGTAAACACTTACATCATATTCTTTACAAAGTTGTTTATAGATATCGTTTTGTTTAAATGACTCTAATACAAGCCTAGGCTCGCCACCTATTACGTATGCTAATGTTTTCATCTGTATCTTACGTGACTGTAATCACCCTTTATGCTTTCGTTGAGATCCACGGCAACGTAATCATGTCCGTATACTGTAAGGTCTTTTGGAATAAGTTCTTTAAATTTGTAATATTTTATTTGTAATTGTTCTGGTTCTTCGTTCCAATGTAACATTTCACTTGACCAAATGTTTGTAGTCCATAATACTTTATTACCCTTTTGTGCATTTATAATATGAAATAGTTCATCGCTCTGATTAACAATATCTAATCTGTAATAATTATGTTCCAGTTGTACATACCTATCCCATAGCTCTTTAAATGCTTCTGCACCGCCAAAGTCTTGCAATTCTTGTTGCCAATATGACTCGTAATTGCCTCTATATGTTGAACTGAAGTTATACTTTAGGTCGTGTTCAAGTAACCATAGGTGTAAATCAACGCCATTCCAAGTTTCTACAAGGTGTCTTTTGTATAATAAACTTGCATCACACCAATCAAAGTAATGTATTACTGTGTCTTTGTTGAAACCATTTGCTTTTAAAAGTCCTAAAGATTTAAATCCTGCGGCAACGCAAAACAAATGATCTATGTTGTCTGTGCGTTTGCCTTCTGCTGACAACGTTTCTGTGTTAAAAGCATACACACGATCCTTTTCTATTTCTTCTTGATATGCTAATTTGCGTATCCAAGCCTTTTGATTATATTCCAAACCATCTACTATTGTTTTGTTATTTTTATGCAACCACACTTTTTCTAAATCTTTGCTTTTGTTGTAAGGATATAAAAATACTTTACATTCTCTCATGTCATTTGTGAGATTGTCAATCTGAATATTGTTTCTACAAGCTAGATCAATCCAATTTGATCCATCTGAAGTTATTTCCCATTTAAGATTACCTTGACTTGCTCTTACCCAAGCAGGAGTGTATTCACTGTTAATTGTTTCCTTGCTGAACGTAACATTTCTATAACTTGGCTTTCTATCATGAAATATACCTAGTTCATCAAACTCTGGCTTGCCTA
>CEUM01017911.1_pt1 | contig 47687 bp, 37 predicted proteins | sample 356421 | NCBI WGS metagenome assembly CEUM01 (sample SAMEA2622716, study PRJEB7988) | marine metagenome | biome: marine biome (ENVO:00000447); feature: surface water layer (ENVO:00002042); material: "saline water (ENVO:00002010), including plankton (ENVO:xxxxxxxx)" | depth 5 m
TCCGCGGAGACGCGCGATGAGGATGATTATTCGCGAGGCGACGCGCGACGCGACGCGACGCGACTCGACGCGACGCGACGCGACGGACGCGCGGGGGGAATACGTGCGCGTGCACGGATCGCGCGCGCGCGCGGACGTCGCGCGGACGGACGGATGGACGGACGACGGCACGCCCGAGGTCGAGACGACGCGGGGCGAATAATCGATAATCATCGGCGGCGCTTCGGTCGATCGGTCGGTCGGTCGCCGTGTGATGAAAACCTAGGTATGAGGGGCAGTCATCGATTAATCGGTGTGGAATTGATTGATTGGAGGAGGAGGCGAGAGAGAGAGAGAGAGAGAGAGAGAGAGGGAGACGAGAGAAACGACTGACGATGATGACGACGGTGTGCGCGCGCGATAGGGGGTGTTGAAGAGCCTGAATCCGGCGCATCTCAAGGCGCTGCTCGGACAAGAGGTGTCGATGACGCTGAGCGACGGCTCGACGAGACAAGGAACGGTGTACTCGCTCGATCCGGAGTCGTTCACGATCGTGCTCGCGACGCCGACGAGTGTGAGAGGGGGAGTTGGATCGAACGCGTGGAAGAATGGTGAGGATCATCGCGGCGATCCGGACGCGTGCGTCGTGGTGCCGGGGCACGCGGTGGCGGCGGTGGAAGTCGTGGGTGGGAACGCGTTGGCGTTGGACGCGTTGAATGGGCGGAAAAATAATGTGGAAGTGAAGAAGTCACTCAAGTCGACGAATTCAGGAGGGTTACGAACGGTTTCGTGGGGAGAGAACAGCTCGTACGCCGGCGTAGCGGCGCTGTTGAAGCCCACGGTGAGCAAACAGTTGGACAACGTGAAACGTTGTCTTCGCGAAAACATGGTGCCGTTCACCGAAAGACATACGCTCGAAGGACCTGGTGATGTAGAACTTCTCGTTCTCGGCTCTCTCATCGTGAGCCATCCGTACACCGCTGATTCCTGCTCGTGTCCGAATGAAATCGTCCTCGCGAGAATCCGAGAGCTCATCGCCGAAGCTAGTTAGATACGACCACGATTACGAGGACGGAAGACGAGCACCCTTGAGTGTAGACTTCGGCCACACATCGAAACGCACGCCAATTAGATCATCTGAACACTTTCCGGCCGCGCCGCACTGCTAATAGAAGAATAGAAATTTGCCTTGACTCATTCGTTATTCGAAAAATACCTACTCCCTCGCCTTTTTTGACGCCGCGCGCTCATCCTCCGCGCGCAGGACATGGATACCTCGCGTGAGCGCTTCGCCGAACTCGATGGATTGACCTTCATCTTCGCACGTCGCGTTCGCTTTGTTCAAGGCGCACGCTCGCGAAAACGCGCGATACGCCTCGAGAAGCTTTTGCGGCGGTCTGACACTCGGCATGATGGGTCGTTTGATCGCTCTGACGTACGTCTGCGCGAGGATGGTTTCCAACATCAACGATTGCTGACGATGTTTAACCGCGTGCGCAGAGAGTTTTCGTTCCCCCGCAGCGTTCTTCGTCGGGGTTTTGTCCTCCACGGCGGCGGGTTCCGCGCTCTTCTTCAGCGCGACCGGAGCTTCTTGGGAAATTTTAGCTTCTTTGGGCGCGGACGCGGATGTCTTGGACTTTTTCTTCGCTGATGTCGGCTTTTTGACCGATGACGTCTTCGATTCCGTCGCGACGACTTGAGTTCTAGCGGTTTTCACCGTCGTCGCCGCGTTCACTGTCGCCGCAGTGGTGTCTTTCAGCGCCGCGCGCGCGGTTCGCCCACTCTCTTTCCTGCCGTTGGATTTCGTTTCGGCGACGCCCGAGTTCTCTTTCCCCTTCGCTACGACGGGCGCGGCCGTGAAGTTTGCCTTGTTCACCGTGCTTCGCGTCGTCCTCCCACTCGTGCGCCTCGATTTGTCCTCGGTCACCGGAACGTTTGCCAAAGTCTTCGAGAGAGCAATCGGTGTAACGGCTTCAGCCTTTGCGCTTCCACGATTCGATCTCTTCTTCTCTTTTTGCATCGTTTTTGGCGCCGTTTTCGGTTCGAACGCGCCCTCGGTCTCCCCCTTGGCAGCCTTGTCGTCCGCCCAGCTCGTCGCGTCGAGAAGCGTCCGATCGAACGTCTTCGGCTGTATCCTCGTCTTCACCTCACCACTCGCGCTCGCCACGATCACTTTATCCGAGACCACCTCGCTAAAGTCTTGCAACGCGCTCGGTCCCGGTGCGTGCGTCCCCACGAGCGGATCCCACGCCCACGGCGCCAGACTCGCCAGTTCTTTCGCCACGCGCGAGCGTTTCGCGCTCGCGCGTCCCTGAGAGATCGCTCCGTACAGCGCCCCATCCGGCGTACACGGCGTCTTCGGCCCCGACACCGGCGTTCTCACCTCCACTCGTCGTTTACTCCCGCGTTCACGCGTCCATCCTCCCGGCGTCACCGTCGTCATCGCCCCCACCGGCGCCATGGATGCGCTCTCCGCCATGGCCATGGCCAACTGCTGTCGCTCCGTCAACCTCGGCATGAAGTCCCTCTCGCTCGCTTCGTCCCTCTCGCTTCGTCCCTCGCTTTCGACCACGCCGCGGTGAAATCCGTCGCGTCGCCGCGTCCGGCGCCCCGTCACCGTCTCCCGTCGTCCCACGTCGTCGTTCGTCGTCCGAATGCGCGCGCGTCGAGGATCGATTTCAAATGCACGGTCGAGGCACGCGGCACGTCAGAGGGACTCGGGACGAGTCATGATCCTCCGAATCGGTGCATACCTCGTGCGTGTCGTCACACCCGGTCGCGTCGGTCCACACGCGCGCGGCGTCGGCGTCGGCGTTCGCGTTCGCGTCGGGGTTCGCGTCGGCGTCGGCGTTCGCGTCGTCTCCGGTCGTCGTCGCCGGTCGTCGTCGCCGGTCGTCGTCGCCGTCGTCGTCGCCCCGGGGAGCGATGGAGGCGGAGGCGGCGGATGGGAAGAAAATTCGCGCGTCGCGCGCGATGGACGCGCTGATGCGAGGAACGCTTCGCGAGCGATTACCGGCGAGCGCTGAGAGCGCGGTCGCGCATTTTACGCCCGCGGCGTCGGCGAGCGGGGCGACGACGACGGATGGGGGGGCGCGCGCGGGCGGGGCGAAGGCGAAGGCGAAGGCGAAGGCGAAGGCGAAGCGCGCGAGAGCGCCGGATGGGAACGAGTGCATCGCGCCGCGGGCGTTGGTGTGCGTGTTCGAAACCCCGAGAGAGGGGGGGGAGAGAGAGGATGAGGAATCGAGCGAGAGTGAGAGCGAGGGACGACGGGAGACTGTCGCCGGGCTGGCGTACGGCGCGCGCGTGCGCGTCGTGCGGTGGACGGTGGAGGAAGAGGCGACGAAAGAGGAAGACGAGGAGAGCGAGGAGGAGGACGACGGGACGATGGATTCGGACTCGGAGGACGCGTACGGAGGGTACGCGAGCAGTTCGAGCGAGGACATGGTGCGGCGCATGAAACGTCTGCGAACTCGACCGATGGGGACGTGCGAAGAGATCGCGTTGACGGACGACGAGACGCCGCACGTGGATCACATTCGAGTGTTTCGCACGAGCGCTGATGGGAAGTGGTTCGTCACCGCGGGTGACGATAAGATGATCAAACTTTGGAGCGTGGACGGTTGGCGCTGCGCGCGCACCGTCACGTGCTCGAAGAAGATTTCCGCCGCGTGCTTCACGCCGGATTCGAAGCATTTCATCTTCGCCGATAAGTTTGGAGAGGTGCACGCGTGCGAAATCGGTTCGACCGCGGATCCTGTGCTCATGCTCGGACACTGCTCGGCCATCATCGCGGATTGCGAGTGCGGCGACGGAGGGGACAGAGGGTACCTGTTCACCGCGGATAGAGAACATAAGACTCGAGTGAGCGTGCTTCCGAAGCCCGAGGATCGCACGCGCTTCCATGGATCTGCGCCTGAGATACAATCGTTTTGCTACGGTCACACTGCGTACGTGTCTTGTGTTCGAGCGATCGACCAACCGGCGAGTACCAAGAAGACGTGGCAACTGACAAAGGATGTCTTCGTCACCGGCGGCGGAGATTCCACGGTGCGAATGTGGGACGCCACGACGGGCAAAGAGACGGATCTGCGAGCGACGATTTATCTTCACTACGGAGAAATCTGCGACATCGCCACTCGGCGTGAGGGCACGCACGTGTCGGTGGCGATCGAGGGGAAAAAAGAGCTCGCGGTGGTGCACCTGACGGCGTTTCAAGGCGTCCCCAAGCTCTTCATGGTTGGCTTCGGCCCGCCGTGGGACGAGGCGCCGCACTCCATCAGATTCGATCGGGACATGATCTTGTGGGGCGCCGGTGTGCGTGAAAACGATGACGGCTCTCGAACGGCTGTTTTCATGCGCGAAGGGAACGTCGTCGACGGCTTGAGCGTGACGCTCTCCGCCGAGGAGAGCGCGGGAACGACGCTGTACACGCAGCTGCGCAAGAGAGATATCAGCGACGCCGAACGAATGGAACGCAAGAAGCAACGTAAAGATATTCAGCTCAAGGCGCAAAAGGAAGAAAGTAAACAATAGAGATCTTAGGTTTGTAGATACAGTAAATGTAGAAACTCTACGGGAAACGCTTAAATTTTGAAAAGTCGGGTCTGCGCCCCTCCAGGAATGCCTGCCTGCCCTCGTTACCCTCCTCTGACTGGTAGAAAAGAAGGGTCGCGCTACCGCCTAGATCTTGGATGCCCGCCTGACCGTCTTCCGCCGCGTTCAACGCGTTCTTGCATAGACGAATCGCCGTCGGAGAATTGCGCAGAATTTCTCTGCACCACACTGCCGTCTCGACCTCAAGTTCCGCCAGCGGCACGACGGTGTTCACTAATCCCATCTTCAACGCGTCGCTCGCGTTATAAAAACGCGCTAAGAACCACATCTCTCTCGCTTTTTTCTGGCCGATGAGTCGAGCCATGTGAGTCGAGCCGTATCCGGCGTCGAAGGACCCGACCTTCGGTCCAGTCTGCCCGAACACCGCGTTATCCGCCGCAATGGTGAGATCACACACCATGTGAAGAATGTGCCCGCCTCCGACGGCGTAACCCGCAACGCTCGCGATCACCGGTTTCGGCATTCTACGAATCTGCATCTGCAAATCCAAAACATTCAGTCTGGGCGTCTCCTCCGACCCGCCCGCCTTGGCCTCCACGTATCCGCCCTTCCCTCGCGCGCTCTGATCACCACCGCTACAGAACGCCAAATCTCCCGCACCCCTGAGAACTACCACACCGACCGACATGTCATCTCTCGCGTCGTCCATACACCATCGCATCTCTTTCACAGTCCTCGGCGTGAAAGCGTTTCTGCGCTCGGGCCTGTTTATAGTCACGCGAGCAATGCCCTCTGGTGACTTCTCATAAATCACGTCTTTGAGCTCGTACGTCGCTCCCGTGCGTTCGTCCGCGCCTGGCGTGCACGGAATCCATATCACAGGTTCACGACTCACGTTTCCGTGCACGCGCTCGTACGAACTACCGCGAGAGGGATCGGCGCGCGCGTAGGTTTCTCGAGAAAAGCCGTCGTCATCGCTCATCGGGCAGCCCGGGGCGGCGGTGATGTGGTTGGCGATCCCCGCCACGCGTCTGCGCGCGCCGTCCATCGTTTCAAACGAGTGCGTTCCGACGGTGCGTCCGTTTCGCGAGAGATTCGCGTCCGCCGCGAGTCGCGGTCTGGCGACGAGACCCGCGCCTGCAAAGTGGATAAAGCATGGCGGCGCGTGGAGAACATTGGATGAAAATTGTTTAGGGGGAATATAGATATACAGTGCGTCGGCTATTGGTGACGAGTTCACGTCTCTTGCGTCTTATTCGGTTTGAGAGAGTTCACCGCACTCTTGAGCATCGGTTCGATCGCCGCCTTGATGTGTGGAGTCCCGAGGATTGCACGCGCTACGTCTCGCGTCGACGAACCGACGACGGTCGGAGATTCAGCCCCGGGGGTGCCTGCGCCGGCGACGATGGAATCTCTCGCGCGAGCGTACGATTTACACGCAGCTGGCGCTTCATTCAGTACTTCAGCTGACGACTTGGGATCGCTCGCGTTGTTGATAATCTTCGTCAGTAGATCTTGCGCCAACGTGTTCAGCTCGGTTTCCGCTTGATCGATGACTTTCGCGGAAATCTGCTTGGGGAAGAGTGCGGTGGCATATTTACCGACAGCTTCCGCTAGAGCGGCGCGCACTGCGAGCTCGTAACGCGCCACTTCGGCTGCGGCGCCGTTCTTGCCGTTGTTACTCAAATTCGTCTTAGGCTGAGGCATCGGCGGTGGTATCTTCTTGGGCTTTGGCACATTCTCCTTCACGTCCTCCACCTTCAGGTCTTCTAAATCGCCGCGCAAGTCACGATTCGTGCGAGTGGTTTGTTTCACGCTCTCGACGGCGTCTGGCGGAGGTGTCGTGTCCACAAATACAGACAGTAGCATTTTCAACAGCCTGTAACCATCCATCCGCATCGAACCGTACGAATCACCATTCACCGGTCCCTCGTCACCGCCATCCTTCGACGTCGCCCAACTCTTCGTCGCGTCGGTGTTGAAAGCGTCCTCTATCATCGCTCGTACGGTCGCGTGTAAGAATGTCGCATTCTTTTCGCCGTCGCCTCCAACGCCGTTGAAAATAGCTCTCACCACCTTCATCGCCTGTTTCGCACTCAGCGACACGTCGCTCACGTGTATTCCTGCATCGATGTGATGAAACGCGTGCTTCACACCTTGCGCGGTACCGATGATCACCCTCTTCGTCACCGTCTCGCCCATGTTTGCCATCAACGAGCACTCGTACTTCAACCACCTTCGGCAATACAAGAAAAATAACAACGCCTCCTCATCGTACGACCTACGCAGAAACGCGCAAAACAGCTCGGCGCACTCGCTCTTTTTGCTCTTTCTCGCCGCCTCCGCGTTGCTCACGACTTCCCAGAGATGTTTCTCGATCAGAGCTTTCACCCCGAACGCCCGTCCCCAGTACTCTCGCGCAAAGTCGCTAAACGACTGGCTCTCCTCTTCCGCCTCCTCTCCGTTCACCACCGACGCCGAGGAATCGCCCTCGACCGCGCCAGACGACGTGGCCGTCGTCTCGTTCAATAAACTCCGGAGCGTGCGGACGTCCTCCTCCAATCGCGCGTCGTAACACGCTTCGATCTCTCGCTCGAGCCAATCGACCGGTCGTTCGCGCGCGTGTTTCGCGTTCGAATCTTTCAGCGTTTCGACGAACGTTCCCGCGTATCGCTCGCGAAGCGCCACTCGAAGCGCGAGCGGCGGCGGCGCCTGCACCGGAGTCCCCGGCGCGCGCGACGGCGTCGCCATCGGGCGAGGCGAGGTGAGGATTGCGGAAACGCGCCCGCGGTTCCTTTTGTTTTTCGCATCTGTTCGCGCGCCCGAGGACGTCATAGTACAGCCATCTTCGGTGGAGACTCGGCATGTGCGCGCGCGCGAACGTTCGATGCGCGTCGCGCGCGTCGATCCGCGCGCGGCGAGACGCGCGCGGCGAGACGCGGCGCGCGTCGACACGAAGGGGGGCGACGCCCGAGACGAGTCATGGTAGATCGGTGCGAGTGACGGCGACGTTGCGGCGATCTTTTGAGAGCGAGATCGCGCCGCTTCGCGCCGCCGGAATAGAGGTGCATCATCTCGGTTCGCGCGTTCTCGCTCAGGGCGATTGCTGCCCGGAGGTGTCGGCGCTCCAGGCGATGCTCAGCGGGGAGAGGCTCCTTCAGCTCGGACCGACGGGGCCGAGCGGGCTCTTCGACTCGGAAACCACAGCGGCGCTGAAGAAGTGGCAACGCGCGCGAGGCATCGAGCCGACCGGTGTTTTCGGGGAGTCTGCGAGGGAAGTGTACCTGGCTCAAAAGAAGTCTAAACTGTTCGCGTCGATTTTCAGCCCGGAACCGCCGACTCGAGACTGGATCACCGCGTCCGAGTTTGGAAAACCCGTGCGCGATAAAGCTCGAAGCGGGTGGTCAAAGGAGGCGTATCTCTCTTCCATGGATGTCTTCGTCGCGTCCTTTTTGTCGGGAATTTTATTCACCTCGGCCATCGCGCTGCAGTACAAAGTCCAGAAACGGACGGAAGAGTTGCAAGAGGCGGGTGATTACGCGCGCAGTAGACTTCAAATCACGGGCGCGGTGCTGAGTGAGTTTTTTGACGGTGTGCGTAGGACGTTGCTCGATGCGCTGGTCGTCATTCGTGATCGCGCGCCGCGCCTCCCATTCCTAGGCGAGAGAGACGACAAGGGACGTCTCTCGAGGCGCGCTGACTTTGGCTTCGCGCTTCGCGTTGGAAATTGGCGCATCGGCGAATGGGAGTAGACGGAACGTATCAAGCAGGCCGAAGGATGTCGCGCACGCTCGAGATTGAAGCTCCTTTGTACAATACATTCATCAACTAGTTTCGCGCACTTCCACCTCATCGCACGACTCTCCCGAAGGCGTATTCCATGTCGACCGCGCGCGATTCAAGGTTTCGTTAGAGGAACACCGCGTGGACGTGTCGATGCGCCGACGAGCGTCCCTTAGCAAAGCCGCCGCGCGCGCGCTCGGGGCTCGGTCGAACGAAGAGGCTCTTGAAACCGTTGTGGCGAGCATCGCCTGCGAATGCGCGTACGATGCGGACCCGCGTTACGTGGCGCAGAGATTGGCTGATCTCGAACAAACTGTCGTACTTCCGGCGCTTCGCGCCTCCGCGCGCTTCTTCGGTGCGCTTGCGGCTACCTTGGAACACATTTCGCTGGGCGCAAGCGGCGCGCACGGGAAGCGACACTTTGTCGGCGTGGAACTGTCGGTGCGAACGGCGACGAACAGAGCTCTGGTGCTTGAGACGGTAGATTGTTACTATTACGCGTTGGGTGGCACGCAAACGACGCGGGATTTGATTTCTGATGCGAATTATTGGATGACTACGCTCGACAAGGATAGCGGTGCGAGAGCGCACAAAGGATTCCTCGCGCGCGCAGATTTGGTGGCCGTGGACGCGATGTATGATAAAGCTCGGGCTCAGGGCAAACGATTAGTCATGTGTGGACACTCTCTCGGTGGAGCGACGGTCGTCTTGGCGACTATTTTGTTTTTACTCGAGCGACCAGAGGCGGCTCGCAGTGGGCACGTCCACTGCATAACGTTCGCGAGTCCGCCCGTCGGGAACGAGGAATTGAGTCGTTTGATAGCCGAAAACAATTGGTCACCACTGTTCACGCACGTCTGTGCGCCAGAAGATCGCATTTCACGACTGCTTCTGTCGAGGCCCAGTTATGTCCATTTGGTTCCTCCCAGATACTTATTAGACGACGGACAGATGGTCGACAAAGCACGAACAGATTCGAATGGCGAAACTCTTGAGCGTGCGCATCGAGACTCCGTGGGACTACTTAGACAACCCCGTGGTGTGGTTTACGTGCACGCGATGAAGACATATAGGGAAAAGTTGATGCTCACACTGCGACAAGCTTTATCATCTCTCGACGAGAATTCATTTCGCTCCGATATTCCCCACGCTTTACCCATTCACGCAAACCTTGGACCAGCTCCGCTTCTGAAGCGCGCCGTCGGTATTCTCACCAGAGAAGGAAATCGGGTTTCTGTGCTTATCAGCGGAAACAAAATTGACACCCACACATGCTCGCGCACTCGGGCGGAAATCAGGGGATGGTCGTGCGCCGCGACGTCAACAATCTTAGATGAAAATTCTTTGCTCGTACACGTCGCTCCTCCCGTCTTACACGGCGCACCTTTACCGACCGACTCATTGTGCTCCCCATGGAATCATGCCTCATGGATGCCCATGGTGATCGGCGCTCGTGGTGAATTTTCCACAGCTTTCATCAACGTCAACGTCATACGTCGCACCATTCTCCTCATACATGTTTATGAGGACGATAAATCTTGGTTGCCGGCAATGAAAGAATTCGTCGCAAAAGGCCACCCAGAGTGGAATATCGAGGAGTGCGGGCCGATGAAAAGGGACGCCATCGACGCGTTTATTTCGACTAAGCGGGGTTGCATATGCATTCACACTGTGCCTAGCGATGAGGGCTCGATGGTAACGGTGCGATGCGGGGGCGGAGTGGGCGATGATAGTGGCGTTATGGCGAGTGTGGCGGATCATAGAGGCGTTGAAAAAGCCATTCGCACGTCTTTAGTGCCCACGGAGATGGATGCGCTGCAGGCCGCCATGCTGCGAACATATCGGCCGACATTTTGGGCAAAGGCGAAGCTCTAATAGAAATAGGTAACAATGATAGAATATGCAATTTGCCCTAGAATCTAGATGACTAATTCTTCGATAGCACTCCAAACGCATCGAACAGCGCCTCAGACGAGAAATCTTCGACGCAGAGGGAGCAGCCAACGGAGCGCAGAGTCTCCTCCGCCTGAGAAGACGTGATGCCGACGGTAGGGATTCCCGCCGCGACCGCCGACCGCGCGCCCGCGGGACTATCTTCAAATGCCACACACGTGGTAGGATCATTCACACCGACTCTTCGCAAGCCTTCGAGGTACGGGTCTGGATTCGGTTTCGAACGCTCGCACTCTGTGCCGATGACGAGTCTCTCTCCAAAGTATTCCCTCAACTCCAAGCGAGACAACATCGCCTCCGCGTTCGCCCTAGGAGCGTTCGTCACGACGATAGTCTTCACTCCGGCCTGGTCAAACGTGCGAAGAAGCTCGCTCAATCCCTTCGCTCGAACTAAACGCTCGCGTTTCAAAATGTCCCGAAAAGCTGCCTCCTTCTCATCAGCCATGGCTTCGTGCTCCTCCACCGACTTTTCCGGGTACAGACGAGCGAATATGTCGCAGTTCGCCCCACCCGCTATGTTTTTCTTGAAGAATTCGTGCGTCAGCCCGTTCGGGAGCACCCCAGTCGTGCGCAAGAGCTCGTCGAAAACTAGATAGTGCAGCGGGTCGCTATCAGCCATTGTGCCGTCCAAATCGAACAACGCCGCCTGAAGTGTCGACATCGGCGGTATCGTCGGCGTGGACATGGCCGACTCGCTAGCCCGCGCCGTGATTCTCTTTTCTCTCCGCCCGGACGGTCTCGAGAGCGACGTCACCACCCTCGATGCCAGCGCCCGGCGCATGCACGCCGCAGTCTGTGGCTCGCGCGCGCATGCCGCCGCGTAATATTCGCAAGAAGCGACGAGACTCGGACGACGAGGAACGAGACGGAGTCGAAGACGATGAATCCACGGCCGAGGCGCTGGAGCGCGCGCGCGCGGCGCAGGCGGCGAGATCGAGGGCGAAAGGTTTACACGTCGAGACGCTCATTTCGGGAAAGCGCGCCGAACACGTGAAACCGGCGGACGCGGACGGCACGGTGGACGTGCCGCCGCCTCCGGGCGCGGCGGGGATCGCTCTCGGGCAGCTGTCGAAGGAGACGCGGATGATTGGAACGAACAGCGCGTTTGCGAGCGCGGGGGTCGTACTCGCAGGACAAGAACTCGTCAAGGACGGAGACGTCGGCGGCGGCGAGGGCGACGGATACGGTCTTCGAACGGCTGAAGAGGCGAGAGCGCGAGCGTACGTCGAGGAAGAGCTTCGTCGTCGAAGAGGTGAGCTCACGGGGGACGCGGAGGCTGGGGGAAGTGGGGCTGCCGACGCCGGCACGGGTGGCGACGATAACAGAGGCGCCGAGTCTTGGCTCACCGCCATAGAAGAAGTCGACGTCGCGCCCGAGCTCAAGATACGAAACATTGAAGAGACGGAGCGCATGAAACGCGCCATGTTAGATGGCGCCGTTCCGGGCGAGGCGGGCGCGTTCGATACTCTCAAACCGACACACATCGAAGTCAAGGAGACGAAGAAGCGCCCGCCGCCGAGCGAAAACGCTCTCGCGAGGCGACAATTCGTCACCGGTTTCGGTAACAAGCGCGAGCGTCAGGAGGCGACGGAGAGTTCAAAGAGAGATAAGGAACGCCGGAAGAAGTTTTTCAAGAAGAAACGACATAAAAAATAATTTAGTTTGTCATAGAATGAGTCTCGGAAAGCCACAACTCACACAACCCGACGCGCACGCGTTCGGACGCACGACCGAGGCTCGCGCGGCGCGTCAAATCGATCGTCGCCATTCATTTTTCGTTTCGCCGCGCGCTCTGCGGCGTCGCTCCCGCGGTGTTCACTCCGAGAGAGTGTGCCATCGTGGCGACGTCATCGTACACTTTTTCGACATCGCCTGTTCTCGAGCTCGGCCGTCAACGCGGACGCGGTGCACGCGGTGTGAGAGAGATCGCACGCTCGATGACGAGCGATACGTCGGCGCCCGCAGCGTCTCCGGGCCGGACGCGCATCATCATTTGGTTTAGAAACGATTTGAGACTGTTGGACAACGCGGTGGTGACTCGAGCGGCGGAACTCTTCAAGCGGTCCGGCAAGACGGCGGAGGTCGTGCCCGTGTACGTGTTCGACAAGACTTTTTTCCAAACGACGAAGCGTGGAACGGAACGTTTCAGCGCAGGACGCGCGAAGTTTGTGCTCGAGTGCGTGGAAGACTTGAAGAAATCACTCCGGGAACGCGGCAGCGACTTGTTGGTGAGAAGCGGCAGCACGGTGGACGTGATCCGTGAGCTCACGCTCACGGGAGCGAACGAGCGGACGGTGGTCTTGACCCAAGAAGAAGTGACGAGCGAGGAGACCAACATGGATAGGGTGGTCGAGAGGATGATAAAAGATCGAGCTCGAAGCGGCGCAGCGGCGGCGACGATGGAACGGCTGTGGGGCTCGACGCTCTATCATATCGACGACATCCCGTTCGATGTCGAGGGTGGATTGAAAGACTTACCCGACGTCTTCACGCCGTTCAGGAAAAAAGTTGAAACGAAGAGCTCTACTCGCGAATCTATGCCAGCGCCGGGAAAGAATGCACTCGGAAGCATGCCGCCGGATGTCGCCGGATTGGAATGGGTACCGACACCAAGCGATTTGCCGTTTGTGTCAGCTGAAACCACCAAAGCGTGCGAGGAATGGATCAAGGATGGTCCACACGGTAGTTCGGTATTCGATTTCAAGGGGGGTGAATCTCACGCTTTGGCGAGAGTCAAGTACTATTTATGGGACTCGGATCTTTTGGCGTCGTACTTCGAAACACGAAACGGCATGCTCGGAGGTGACTATAGCACGAAGCTCGCTCCGTGGCTCGCTCTAGGCTGCGTTTCTCCTCGTTACGTCGCAAACGAAATTCGTCGCTACGAGAGCGAACGTGTGGAAAACAAGAGCACGTATTGGGTCATCTTTGAACTCATTTGGCGGGACTTTTTCAAATTTTTCGCGCTCAAGCATGGGAATAGAATTTTCCATCTCCACGGAACGACGCACAGGCGCGCCTCCTGGAAAGATGACGAGAAAATCATCAACGCGTGGAAGACAGGCACAACAGGGTATCCGCTCATCGACGCGAACATGAGAGAACTCGCCGCCACAGGTTTCATGTCAAACCGAGGCAGACAAAACGTCGCGTCTTGGCTCGCCCTAGACGCGGGCATCGATTGGCGGTACGGTGCGGATTGGTTCGAGCAACACCTGTTAGATTACGACCCCGCATCAAACTGGGGTAACTGGTGCGCAGCGGCTGGCATGACGGGCGGTCGTATCAATCGATTCAACATTGCCAAACAGACAAAGGATTACGATCCGACAGGCGAATACATCAAAACGTGGGTGCCCGAACTCACCCAGATCCCAGCCGCTTACATCGCCGATCCGAATCAAGCCCCTCGCGAGCTTCGCGATCGCATTGGTCTCGACTATCCCAACAAAATCTCTCTCCCTAGGCGCGATTTCACCGAATTGGGTTCCCCGCCAGGTCCGAACAAACGTGGCGGCGGCGGCGGAGGTCGAGGCGGCAGAGGTCGAGGCGGCAAACCGCGAGGTTCCTCCGCCCCTCGAAGCATCCACGAGGCGGTGTACGGATAAAACGACATCGCGAACGACGACTGCGTGTAACAAAACGTCCACGGTCTCCACCTCCTCTCACCGACTCCTCTCTCCCCTCGAGGGGCTCCCAATATACCACGCCCGACGATTCACGATTCTCCATCGACGATTCACGACTCGCCATTGACCCCCCCTGGGCGAAGGGTTTTTTGAAAAAGTGGAGACACTGCTTCTCAAGTGCTGACTCATCACGTCCCTTGGTCAGTCGTTGGGGAATGAATCGACTCGGAGAATTTCGGTCGAGCGCGCGTCGAGCGCGCGGTCTTCCCGTCCCGCACACGCCGCCGGACATCGTTCGCGCGCGCGCTCGAGATCGTCGCTCTTTAACGCGGTGCGTGCGTCTCGTTCGAGGTGGAACGCGCGCGCGAGACGAGGGGAGACGGGCGGGAAAAAAAGCGGGCGACGGTCGGCGACCGCCCACCGTTTTGGGGGTCGAGCGTCTTCGTCGAGCGAGGACGACGCGCGAGGGGTGGACGCGGCGAGGACGGGGAGCGGACGCGCGCGTGAGGACGCGCGTTGAATGGTCACGGGCGCGAGGACGGAACGGGGGCGCTCGCGTGGGCGCGCGGGAGGAGAATCATCAGACGCGCGAGGCGCTCGACGCCGAGTGGACGCGCGCCGACGGAGAATCACTTCGAGAGCACGCGGAAGACGCGAAGACTGACTGATGTCGTGATGCGATGGGGTGGTACGTAGGTTTCGTAGGTCGTGGACGTTTGCGCGTCTCTCGACACCGAGCCGTTCGTTTTCAACGGACGCCGCTCGCTTGCTCGCGAGCGCGTTCGCTCACGCCTCAAGCGCTGAGCGACTTCTTGTTTACTACTTCGGGACAGAGGCGGCCGCCTGTCCCGTTTAAGAGGCGTTGTGCGCGTGACCACTGTTGGGGTGCGCGGCAAGAATACTAATTCAAGACGTTGAAGTGATATCGCGTCAAAATAAGCTATAAGCGAGCCATGTTTTCCATGAAGGCATCGTTGGCTACGTCGTCGAGCGCGCGAGCGCTTCGGCAACGACACAGTTCGACGAAGAGAACCGCGCTTCGCACAATCCGTGCACAAGCAGGAGACCCTTCGCGACCCAGTGTGAACGCGTCGAACGCATCGAAAACGATTCGCAAGCGCGTCACCAGACTGAGAGACTTGGTTGAAATCTCTCCGAATCAGTGGGAGGAGTATTCGGATCACTCTCCGGGGTCCATCTCGGAGCTCGGTTCGAAGCAAGGGCAACTTTTCAAAGAGATGCTTCTTGACTCTCCACACTTTCGCGTGTACTCGTACAACGTCCTTCCGTCGGGCGAACACTCCGTCAAGTTTTTGATGGGTTCCCCGCGCATGGACAGCTTGGACGACGTATCACGGGTGACAACTGTTGTCGCGGATGCGGGCGAGAGGTTGATCAATCTCGTTCCCGAAACGAACGGCAGTGGTTTCGTGGCTGAAATTCGCTTCCCTCTACAGGACTTTGAGGTTCCGACGAAGAAGAATGAAGGCATATACCCTTCTCAGATTCGCCGCAGGCGCCTCACCGCTCTCGTCCAAGCTCTTGAAGAGCAAATCATCGACGAGAGTCTCATTTGTCTCATGGAAAAGGGTAGCGATGATCGATCTGTCTTCACTGGTCATGCGCGTTTGAACAAGTACTTCACGGGTATGCGTGCCCGCCCAGAAGAATTGCTCCATCGAGGCACGTGCACGTCATCCTCTCCTACGGTTGGCGCGCTTCAGGCTTCTCGAGACATGCTTCTCAGACTTTGGGACCTCGAAGAAAAAGCCGACACGGTGTTGTGCGAAGAAGTTCGCAAGCGCGTCGAGGCACTCTTCTGCGGCGACAACGGTCGTATGGTGATCCACCCATCTGGCACTGACGCCGAGATGGTGCCGCTACTCGAAGCCATTCTTGCGTCGCGCGCCCTCAAGCGTGAAGCTGGCTTGAGCGACGTCAAGGGCGACGTCATCAACGTTGTCTCCTGTGCTGGAGAGGTCGGCAGTGGGACCAGACAAGCCTGTGAAGGTGTCTTCTTTTCCAGCACCGTGCCGCTCGGCGGGTACGGCGTGGTCAACGGCGAGCGCTTACCCGCAATTCACAAACTCGCTGATATGCGGGCGATCGAGCTTGTCGCGCGTTGTTCTGAAAACGGGGAAGTACTCGATGGCTATGACCAGATGGTGGAAGCCACTTGTCGCGAGGCTCTTGCGGAGAACCCGTACAGAGTCATCGTCATGCACGTCGTCGCTGGAAGCAAGACTGGACTTTGCGTTCCTTCGCCATCCGTTGCTGAACGATTGAAGGCGGAATTCGGCGATCGCATCATCTGTGTTCTCGACGCGTGTCAAATGCGAAGTGGTCCTTCGCTCATTCCGCGGTGGCTCGATGAAATGGGGCCCGTGCTCATGACGAGCTCAAAGTTTTACGGAGGGCCCTCTTTCGGAAGCGGCGTGTTCGTGCCGCATGTCAGTTTGAGAAAAATGAACCGCGAACTCGAAGCTGAATCAGCGAGTGCCGTCGTGGCTATTGCTGAAGCTTGTGCGTCGTATCTCACGTCTTACGACATCGGTGATTTGTTGCCGCGTCTCCACGATGCGATGCCGACGGGTTTCTGTAACACGGGACTGCTCCTTCGTTGGGCCGCCGGATTGTACGAGATGGAAGCGCTCAATGAAGCCACTGTCGCGTACGGTGGACCTGAAGTTGCCGCGGAAAAGCTCCGGTCGTGGGTATTCGCGATGCGTGAGGAGGCGCAACGGCATGCCCCTGAACTTGAATTCGTTCAACCTATCGATTATGAGAACGAATGGCAATATGGAGGCGTGAATACGATCATCTCTGTTCGTCTTCGCAATCCGGCTGGCGAATACTACAGCGTGCCGGAGCTCAAAAAGATATATGGCTTGATGCATTCTGATATTTCAGAGCATCTAGTCGAAGGAAGTACCGATGAAGATAAGCGAATCGCGTCAAAGCGCTGTCTGACAGGACAGCCGGTGGACATTCCGGAAGGCCCTGTGTTGCGTGTGGTGCTTGGTGCCGCTCAATTGACGGATCTCATCAGTGGTACCCAATCCCTTGATGATATGATGCGAGAAGATCGTGATCTTTTCGCGAAATTTGTGCTTATTGCACGACAGTTCGATCACCTTACTTCGTATGCGTTGTAGCCGGCATAAACACGCCGCTCCGCGAGGTGAATCAACTTGAAGTTTGAATCTTGCTGATATTGAAAATTGACTGGGTTTTTGTTTCCCAATGAAAGTTCCTTCTATTGATGAAGAGTTTTGATTAACTCACCACCGATGGCATCATTTTTTGTATGATTTGATAACTAGAGTAGATAGTTGAATCTAAGATGACGTTAACTTACAAGTCAATGGGCTCCCTGTCACTAGTTACTCGTGTCTTTGATAAGTGATTCTTTTTCACTATCGCGTGCTCCAGACTTATTCGTGGCATCTTCCTTGTTCTGTTTACGTGATGCCTTGAGGAAGGCATTGTAGTACAGCGCTCCAAATACCATGCACGTGCCGCCCCACTGGGGAACGGTGAGAGGGTGCATGAATATGATACAACTCAACAAGATGCTAATGAACTGACGAGTGGTCATGATGGTGGCGAAAAGTAGAGCACCAAACTCGCGAATGGTGTACAAGATACAGAGTTGTCCCAGCATAGCTGCTGTGGAGAGAATAATGACGTCGCCCATGACGGAGGGATGTCGTCCAACAAACTCGAACGCCTGGGAAATGGAGTTGTCGCTCAGAAGCCAAAATAACGAAATCGTCGCGCTACACAGATTCACCCAAACCATTTGATTGTACGTTTCCATGTGATACCCCTTGAAAAGCTTGTCTTGGAAGGTGGATGTGAAACCATCAAATCCAAGGTAACCCAACATCAGAGCTCCGCCATACCATGACGTCTCGGCGCCGGTGGATGCGTGTTTATTCGTCACATCGCCGTACAGTCCGAAGATGGTACAACCGACTGTGATAAGAGCCGCGACGCCGATATCAGCTGCGTCGTATCGCCTCTGATTGATGAAAAATCCCCAAATCATCACTGGAATCATCTTTGCGCACTTCCCAAGCGTTTGCACGGGAAACGAAACGTACTTCAAAGCTTCGTACTGGCACGTCGTCGCCACCACGTTCGACGCGCTGACCGTGGCGTATGAGTAAATCGGAGCCACTGGCTTCACGTTACCCTTGATCGCAACTAATATACACAAAGCCGCACACACCGCCAACAATCTATTGTTCAACACCAGGAATACGCTATACTTGAAGAATTCTTCCCCGCCGTCGTCGCTGTACGGTCGGGTCATGATGCGCTCTTGCAAGATGCCGTACACGATCAAGGATCCGACGACGCCGACGACGCACCCGATTATTTTGAGCGCCTTTGGCGCGCACAAGACGCCGAGAACTCCATTTTCACCGGAAGACATCGTGTTCCGTCCAACACCCGTAGCTGCCGAGCCGTTCGTTCGTCCTCGCCTCGTCTGCGAGGGTCGACCGCGTCGAACGAATACGGTCGAGAGTCTGTCGTTTACGCGTCGGGTCCGGTTCGGTCGGAATTCTCTCTCGCGGACGACGAGTGACGACGCAGTGGACGACACGATTCACTCGGCTGGGAAAACAGAGTGCCGTCGGGAGGGGGGAGCGGACTCGAGAAGCGGGTTCCGAGAGTCGACGCGACGATTGCGTCACGAAACGAACGGATTGATTCAATAATTTCAAGTCCACTACGCCTTTTTGGATGATCTCGCTCTCTTTGAAGACGCACCTCCGGCTTTTCCTTTATCGCCACCCGCCGCTCGCTTGGCGCCGCGCGTGAACACAAAGTTGAATTCCGAGGAAGCCTTACCGTCGTAACTCCAACTTCCATCGGTGCCTACAAACGTCTTTAAATCTTGCGGAGACGACACGCCAGCGTCTATACAGTGTCGAACCATGGCTCCTCTGGCTTGTTTTGCGTAAACAGCCGGGCCCGGAAACGAAGCCGTGTAGACTGGAATGCCGCGCTTCTCCAATACATCCGATTTTACAGACTTCCAATACTCTTGGGACGCGCAATTCAACACGAAAGGTTTCGTTTGCGTCGATTCGGCCTGTGCCTCAACGTCATCCGCGATGCAATTCGCGATGTCCGTTCCCCAGTATTCGTACAAATCTTTCGGAGCGCCCGGCGCCCAACGTGTCCCCATCTCCATCCGGTACGGCGCGATGGCGTCGTACGGTCGCAGCACGCCGTACATTCCTGAGAGCACCCTGAGATGCGTCTGCAAGTATGTCGTCTCCTCCTCCGTCTCTAACCCATCCGCGTTGAGGTGCTTGAATGCCGGCCCGTCGAAGGCCAAGGCGCACGGCTTGGTCTCCGCACCCTCGAACGCCTCGAACCTACCCACGTTGAGCGTCGCGATCGCGTCCGACACCCCCATGAGCGATTTAATCTTTCCCGCCGTGAGCTCTCGCCTCGCCTCCTCCGCCATGGCCTTCGCGCGCGCCGCGAAGCGCGGCTGCGTCACCTCGGCGATGATGGCGCGCTGCCTCTTCGTCAGTGTCGCCTCATTCAACGCCTTGGCCGGGGACAGGACGACGACGAACGCGCCTCGCGGGACCACGCGCGCGCTCGACATGACTCGCGCGTCGATCGGGTTCTCGCGCGCGACGATGGCGACGCGTCGACCACCCCGCCCCGCACGACTGCTTCTCTTCGTCAACTCGCCAACAACTCACGAGAAAACAGATGAGCCCCCTCGATGACGGGTCGTGAACCGTCGAGGCGTTTTTGAAGCGTTTCTTCCTGGAACGGAGCTCGCGTCTCGAGAGAACGACCGCACTGACGCGCGCGGTGCGAGCGAAAATGGACGATCGAACGGTGAGATTGGTGAATTTGATGGAGGTGTTGGAGGAGCAGTACCCAGACGCGCCGAAACCGCCGAAACAGGCGATGTGGTTGTGGAGCGAAGACGACGCGCGCGCCTGGTTTGCGAGCAACGGGAGAGACGCGCCCAACTCAGAAGACGACGAGACGATGACAAAGAGATGGTTCCCAGGGCTGGAAAGAAGCGGGACCAGGTGCGACGGTGGGCGACGAGCGAAATTTCGAATTTTGTGTTTTCCAAATGCCGGGAACACCGAGGACATGTTCACATCGGAGGGGACGGGTGAGAGGCGAGCGAAATCGCCGTTGCTCGAATGGGCGAAAAAGAATGACGCAGAAGTGCTCTCGGTGCAATATCCGGGGCGCGCGAATCGAAAGTCGGAGACTTACGCGTTCGAAATTTGGCAAATCGTCGAACCGTTGTTGCACGTCGTCGCGTCCAAGCTGGACGACGTTCCGTACGTCGTCGTTGGTCATTCGGTTGGCGCGTGGGTGGCGTTTGAGATGCTTCAGTTATTACGTGGTCGCGGTATTCGCATGCCAGAACACGTGTTCTTATCTTCGTTTCCGTTTCCAGACATTCCGCACGCGTCGAGGCCGTGGCAAGTAAACTGCCTGCTCGAAGAACCTGAATTCAAAGAGGAATGCAGACGATGGGACGTGAATGAAATCGTATTCGGACCCGTGTGGGAAATTTACGAGCCCATGATGCGCGCTGACTTTCATTTATTCGACAAGTACGAGTACGCACACATCGATAGAGAAAATTTCAACTGGCCGCTCACCGTCTTCCACGGCTACGCAGATAGGATGATCACGGAAGAGATGGTTCGTGGTTGGGAGACGCACACTTCGGGCGCTTTCGAGTTCATCACTGTGCGCGGCCATCACTTGTTTCCACTCGAAAAAGAACAAAAGGCGTTTTGGCTTCAAAAGATTGTCGATAGACTTGATCCTATTGTGAAACTACATTCGTAAGTGCGAGTTGCGTTCACATTGCCTTACGTTTCCGTGCTAGATATCTTGCCCGAGCGTCACTCACGTCGCTATCGGTATTTCTACGCGCGTTCGGGTCCACTTTTGCCTCCACAGGTGCGGGAGTCGGCTCGAGAGGAGCGGGTTTCTCGACGCGCTCGATGAGCGTAACGTCGTCCGGTATCGCGGGAACCGTCGCGGCCGCCTCAGCCTGCGCTCGCGCGATCAGCTCTCGATCGCGATCGGCTGCGCTCGTGAGTTTTGTTTCAGATGTACCATTCTCAGGTGCTTTACCACCGGTTGAGGCTGTTTTCCCGTGCAAAACGTTGGAATAAAACGCTGTCATGGCGGATGCGCCGCGCCTCGTCACGTCCTCCTCCTCCTCCTTCGCATCTCGCGCCTTTTCCTCCGCGAGCCACTTTGCATCCTCTTTCAACTTGGCTCTGTACGCCGCGGTGACAAATTTATCCTTATCCGCGTATAGATGATCCTCCTTCAATCGTTCCTTCAACAGGCGTCTCTCATACGAGGCGTCGTTTTCCTTCTTTCTGGCGTTTGCCTTGGCCATGAGGTCCTCGATGTATCTCGATTTTCTCTCCACGCGCTCGTTCGCCAGCTCTTTCGCCTTGTGACCTCTCGAACGTTCCAGGTCATCGAACACGGCGTCGTATTCAAACGCGTTCGCGTCCTCCTTCAACGCCGCGGACGTCGTCGCCGCCGCGTTCGCCGCGTCTCTCGCCCTCTTCGCCGCCATCGCCTCTTGCTGTCGTCGCACCTCCGCGTTCGCCCGCGCGCGCGCCTTGGCCGGATCATCATCGTCATCATCATCGTCCTCGTCGTCCGAATCGTTCGCGAACGCCGCCAGCGTCGGCGGCCGCGTCCCTCCCGCCTCGGCGCGCGCCCGCGCCTGCGCCTTGGCCGGGAGATTCAATCCGTACGCCAGCGCCGACGCACCACCGCCGCCGGACGTCGCCATGTCTCCACCGTCCGTCCGCGCGTCCGCGCGTCCGACCCCGCGTCCGGTCGACGATCTCACCCGAGTCTCCCTCCGTCCGTCGACGAGGAATCGCGGTGGACGAATGAATGAATGCACACGACACGGCGTGCACGAACGCGGACGCGGCGCGAACGCGAACGCGTGGACCGACCGACGACCGACGACCGACACCGGGACCGGGACGAGGCGCGGGCGGTGACGATCGGATGGAGGGACTGTTTGACGAGTCATGACCCCTGGGTTATGTATATAAACCCTAGTGACACCCCCCTCGACCGACACCGACACCTTTGAAAAAGAGCGAGGCGACTGGGGTGGGTGAACCGAACGGTTGGGCCGCGCCTCGCGCGCCGAGGAGGATTGGTTTGGATTGGAATGGCGACGACGACGACGACGACGACGACGGACGGAGGCGCGCGGAAGTGACGTGCGCGCGCGGAGAGGCGAGAGAGGCGCGTTCGTCTGCTCGCGTGAGACGCGCGAGAACGCGCATCGTCGTCGTCCGTCGTCGTCGGCGCGCGGGTGGCTTTCGATCGATTCGAGTCGTTCATTCATTCATTCCTTTCATTCATTCATTCATTCATTCATTCGACGTGCGTCGACGATACGGTGAGTACTCGCGCGCGAACGGTGAAGAGAGATGGGAGCGTGTTTTAGCGCACTGGACGAACCTCCCGAGGGAGGTGAGTTGGCCAAACTCACGGATAAACTCGTGAAGTTGGGATGCGCGAGGAGCACGGTGACCAAGGCGTTGCGCGTGTTTTGGCGAGCCGATAAGGATGGAAGCGGGACGATCGAACTCAAGGAGTTTGCGAAAATGTTTGGATTGCGCACGTCGAACGCGTTCTTGCCGAGGATGATGTCCCTGTTCGACGTCACGGGAGATGGGGACATCGGCGCGCTCGAGTTCATGCTCTGTCTGGCGCAATTCTACGACACGAGCTCGCAGGCGCACGTGTACTTTGCGTGGCGCCTGTTCGATCAGGATGATTCCGGATCGATGACGATGGAAGAGTTTGAACACATTTTGAACAACGCGATGAGCTATAAGGGCACGAACAAGGGATTCACGGCGACGAAGAAAGCCGCGACGCCGGATGACGAATTTGGCGACAGAATCGTCATGGCGGGACGCTTGGGTCGCAAGGTGCGCGTCAAGGGATTTAGACAGATTCTTAAGGAGGCTGATCTCGATAACAACGGGCTCATCTCGTTCGATGAGTTTAAGATTATCGCCAGTAACTCGACTCACATCGTGGCGCCGGCTTTTGAGTTGTGGACGGCGCTCGAAAACCATTCAAAACCGTGTTGGCAGTTGCGCAATGAGCTCAAGGAGAACGGCAAGCTTCAGCAAGTGCAAATGATGCTGAGTCCAAAGGCTCGGAAAGCGTTTAGTTTCGGTGGCGGTAGAAACGGTGATTCAGACTCGAACGGACCCCAGCGCGGGGGCGATGCACGCGTGAAACAGTTGAATCAGGGGAGATCCTTCACCATCATGGGTTCGGGTCGTCTCGGCGAGCTCGAGCGAGAGAGACAGCGTCACCGCGAGGAGGAGCGCGAGAATCGTCGCAACAGGCGCAGAGATGATGGTCACCGAGAGGCGAGAGGTGACGAACGTCGACATCGACGCCACGATCATCACAGGAGCGACGGTAGAGCGCATCACGACGATGGCGACGATCGTCGACGCCGTCGACGCGGGGATGAAGGACACCGCGACGAGCGACGACATCGAGACGAGCGACGACATCGAGACGAGCGACGACATCGAGACGAGCGACATCGAGACGAACGACGACATCGAGACGAACGACATCGAGACGAACGACGACATCGAGATGAACGACATCGAGGCGAACACCGACACCGCGAGCGCCAGCCGCCGAACCAGAACGAGCCCGTCTACTACGGCCAACCTCCCCCCGCCGCCTACGCCGCCGGTCACCCCTTCTCGCCGCCTACGCCGCGCCAATCTCACCCCCAGGTCGGCCAAGATGAAATCCTCGCCCAACTCGAACGCGAGCTCTACGGGTGAGCGCTCCACCGACGAATTTGTCGCATCGACTCGCGGCGACCGCCGCTTCGCGGACGGTCTCGAAGAGGCGCTGCCGTTCTCCTCCGCGATATAGATGGAGATGCATCAATCGTCGCGCGCTCCTCGTGCTCGTACCACCACCCACTATTCACGCCACGCACGCGAGCGATGAATCAACGCATCGAGCACTCCCCACCTCGTCTCGGTCCCCGTCCATCCATCGAACGAACGCCTCCCCTCCGCGCCCTCCGCGGCGGTTCCCGCCTTTTTTGTTCATCTTCCCTCCACGTTTGAATTTGAATCCGAATCGACGCGCGCGCGGCGGGAAAACGCCCGCGCGCCCAACCATCGATGCGGCGTGACTCGGCGACGCGACGACGACGACGATGTTGAGCGCCCTTCGCGTCGAGGACGCCGCCACCTCCGTCACCGTCGACGTGCGCACGTACGCGAGTCCGCGCGCGCGCGTCGCGCGTCTCGACGTGCTCGACGACCGGCACGACCACCATCCCCATGACCGCCACCTGCGCGGTGGGGTGGTGTTGCGTCTGGGACGATGGGAGGCGGCCGAGGAGGCCGAGGAGGAGGAGAAGGAAAACGTCGATCCATCGCGAGGGACGACGACGAGACGAGGATCGAGAGGGGCGTGCACGCCGTCGAGACCGCCCTTGGTGGACATCACGCGCGCGCACACACCACCGGTACGCACGTTCGTCCGCGCGCGCGATCGATCGACATCTTGTTTTAAATTGAAAAATGGCGCGAGACGATGACGGAGAGACGGAGAGAGACGGAGAGAGACGGAGAGAGACGGAGAGACCGATGGGGAGAGGGAGGGCGCGCGCGATCGAGAGGCGAGAGGCGAGGGTGACTGCTTACGCGTGGCTGCGACGATCGATCGATCGACGATCGATCGGCGCCGTCGACTCGAGTCGCGGCGACTGACGGGGACGGCGCGCGCGATTCGTTCGTCTTTGTAGAACGGCGCGAGACATAAATTGACGCCCGGAAGGTACAGAATACGCGGTGTGTCGGGGAAGAAGCCGATGAAGGGTGAAGAGGCCGCGCTCGAGCGCGCGGTTCGAGGCGAGGTCGGGGCGCGAGCCGCGGTGGGCGACGGCGAGAGACGCGAGACGCGAGACGCGGCGGCGCTCGCGAGACGACCGGCGCTCAAGCGCGTGCGATGACGAGGGCGACCGAAGGGATCGGGCGTCGCCCGCGAAGAGAGAGATGGTCTGGAGAAGACACAGAGAACGAGTGCGCGAGGCGGCGGCGGCGCGTTCTTTCACTCACATTACACATACAATTTATCATCATCCACGACGTGATTTGCGCAACGTGTTAATTTAGCTGCGCGTTAGTCATCATTACTTGCAATAGTAACCGAAAAGCAACGACTGAATGCAAAAATCACCGAGTGATTCACCGGTGCCGTATACGATCGGTAGAATGATCGCCGCGCCGATGTTACCGAGGGAGAAGAAGGAGAGAAGAAACGCGCAAAAAATAATCACCGCGCGTATCTGCTCGCCTCCGTCGGAGAAAAAATTCGAATATGTGCCAATATACAGGTCTGGATCCTCGCGATCGCCCACGTAATCACCCTCCATGGGTTGTCGTCCCTTTACCGGTCGACGACGCGCGTCGCTCTCGTCGTCACCGCTCGCTGCGCGCGCGACCACGGCTGAGCTCGGAAATTTCGCGCGCGCGCGACCGAATCCCGACCTCCTCTGCGCGCGAAACGTTACCGACGTCGGGCGGGACGACGACGACGACGACGATGTGAATCTAGTATCGTTCGTCGCCACCGCCGGTCTGCACGCTCGGGTGGATGGAAAAGCGAGCATGTCTCGCGATAAGGAGAGGCTGGCTGTGACGGTGTCGAGACAAAGGTGACGAGAGACGAGATTTGAGATTTGAGAATTGGTACCACGAGGAGAGAGGGAATGTACCTTAGATGTCAACAATCACAAACACTTCCGCTTGATGCTGGCCGTCCGCTATTTTTTCTCGCTCTATGATTTTCATCGCGCTGTATGTGATCGCTTTGATCTCCGTCCCCTGGCGCGTCTCGCCGTCTATGAAAGTCGTCCCGCCCACGATGGCTTGAATCGACCAGTTCTCTCTGTCGAACTCGCACACTTGCACTGACGTGCATATTAACATCTCAGTGTGAAACGTGAAGAGCAATTCGTCGAGAAAAGCGAAGAGAAGCGTGTCCAAATCGTGTCCACTCGCGCGAATGCGCTTGTACCTCGACGTCGGCGTATTCGCGCAATCCTCCAGAGGCGTCATGTAATCAAACATTCCGAGCGCCGACCACGCGAACGCTTCACCCAAGTTCTCTCCCCACGAATGAATCTGAATGTCCGCCGTGTGATCCTTGTACGCGTACTTGACCCCTCTTCGCGCGCGCACTTCGTCCTCGTCCTCCTCCGCAATCGACCGAGGCGACCGGGACGCCGCGTCGACCGCCTCGGCGCGCTCGGGCGCGTATCGCACGACCTCGGGTCCGATATCGAATCCTCTCGTCTCGTCCCCGTCCCCGTCCGATTCCGGCCCGCGCCTCTTCCCGATCGCGACGACGAGGTCGTCGTCGTCGCGCTCCGCCGCCGCCCCCGACGCCCGACGCCGACGTTTCTTCGGCGCGCGCTGCGGCAAAACGGCGTGCGCGACGTCCGCGTCGCCGGACTCCATGGATGACGACGAACGCGCGTTCGTCCTCGGCCGGCTCCCGTCCGCGACGCGTCGTCGCGAAGACTCGAGGCGACGACGAATGTCGAGACGAGACGAGACGGAGACAACCGCGACAGTCGACGACGTCCGCTCGGGGGACACCGCGTCGGCGCGTGAGATGGCTGAGGACGCGCCGAGAGTCTCTCTCGCGCGTCTTCTCGACCGAAACGCCAACGTCGCGCGCGCGGAGAGGGAGAAAATCGCCGACGCGCTGACGAACGAGCGTCGCGTCGGTTGGTTTGAGCTCGACGCGCGCACGGCGTCGACGTCGGCGTCGACGTCGACGTTTGACGTGGACGCGACGTACGACGCGGCGCGAGCGTTTTTCTCGCTGCCGGAACGAACTAAGTGTCTGTACGTGCACACGCAATACGGGAGCGAGAGCGGCGGCTTCGTACCGACGCTTGAAGAGTACTCGTATCGCCGAAACACGGCGGCGCTCGTGGAGTCGTTCGACGTCGTGCGAGAGCTCGACGTGGAGACGATCGAGGAGATTCGAGAGAAAAGGGGGGACGACGCGGCGCGAGGCTTAGGACCGGTGGATTGGCCCGTGGAGGTGCCGAAGATGCGGAAGGCGTTCAAGGCGTATTACGCGGCGTGCGACGACGTGGCGAGAATTTTATTTCAGGAATTCGCTCGTGCGCTCGGTTTGCACGATGACGAATTTCTGAAACATTTTGGCGACACGTCTCATTGCTCCATGCGCGCGATGCGGTACCCATCCGCGACGCCGACGGACGCCGCTTCGGACGACGAGACGGGACCGAAACGATCAAAACGGCTCATGGTGGAGACGGTTGGCATCTCCGAACACACGGATTTCGAGTTCTTCACGCTCTTACACCAAACTGTGGAAGGGCTCGAGCTCAAGCGTCGAGACGGTACGTGGTGTTTGGCCCCGGCGTATCCTTCTGAACCAGTTTTTACCGTCATTCTGAGCGACGCATTTGAAATTGTCACAAACGGTGTCGTCAGGGCGACGCCACATCGTGTGCGACCGTCACGGAAAGGTATAGATCGTCTATCTCTCGTGCGATTCAACGGTCTGAACGATGACGCCGTCGTGGCTCCGTTATCTCAATTCATAACGCGAAAGAATCCCAAGAATCGCGCGTACACGCCTCGCACGCAAGGCGGTCACATCGGCGAAAACGTTACTCGCGCGTCGGATAATCTCGCCGAGATGATTCAGAACGCAACCTATCCGAAGACGGAATTGACGAAACCACCGAAGAGATTCGCTCAACTTCTCCTCATCGATGCATCGACCAACCGCATTCTGCTTGGCAAACACGCGCGAGGAGAATTCGAGGGACGGTACACAGGGTTCATCGCCCCAGTCGAGCCGGAAGAAGACCTTTTACCTGCCGACGTGGCTCGAACAAAAGCGCTCACGAACGCGAATCTCAATCCACTCGCGTGCGATCTGCTGCGTGAAGACGATTTTGCGGAGAGGGGACGATTCGTCTTTCACGGGTGGACCGAAGGACCGGCCATAGAACACGAATTTGTGGGTGTCTTTCGGAAAACGCGAGACGCGGAGATGTTATTCGTCAAAACCGATGCGCCGGGCGACATAACTCCAACTTGGTTCAATCTCGACGCTATTCCTTACGACGACATGCCAGACGACGATGCAAAATGGTATCCGGCGTGTCTCGCCGCGGCTTTAGACTCCTCTCGCCATGAGCTCCTCGTGGGTCGCTTCTCTTTCGACGACGACGGTACGCTCGTAGAATACGAAACGCGAGAGATTGAATATGCTCACCCCAACATCTCGAACGTGCGTCGAGTCTTAGCCCGCCGCAATCGCGCCAATCAGTAGTTTTAGGCTAGAGCTCACGCATTGAAAATTTGAAAATAGGACGCCACCACGGTGCGAACACGGGTTGATACGTACATAAGCCGAGCGATACTTTTCAATTACATTATCGTCTCGACAGCTAAATTGCGTGTGGTACGTTTGATGACCAGTATGTGCCAAATGGTTGCAACCACTTTTGATCTGTACTCGTGGTTGGAGATTTGATACACACGTGAGCGAACTCAAGCGTAACGTTTAAGCCCACCAGGGTTCAAGGCTAATCGATGAAAAATGACGGGGCTCGCCGGTCAGTATATAACTCTCTCACATTGTCCATCGGGTGACATTTTCGCGTTCGTGTCGCGCACTACACTTCGCGATCGATAAATACTTACCCAGTTCGGAAATCCTGTTCAGTCCACTTAGAGAACACCACGGTGTCGGTGTCGTCGACAACGACGTGAGCGAGCGCCAAGGAGAGCGGCGCCGGACCGCGAATCACCTTGCCGTCGGCGTTGTACTGAGAACCGTGGCACGGGCACTTGAACTTGTTCTCAGCCTTGTTCCACGGGACGACGCAACCCAAGTGCGTGCACACGGCGTTGAGACCGAAATCGCGGATGTTACCATCTTGAGACACCATCAAGTACGTGGCATCGCCCTTCAAGCCTTGCGTGAGGGAGTAGTCGCCCGGCAAGTGAGTCTTCAACCACGCCGCCTTCTTGACGTCGTTGCCGTTGGCATCTTTCGCCGCTTGACCAGCACCACCACCGCCGGCGCTGTGCGCACAGAAAGATACAAGATCATGGTTAGTCGTTCAGTCGCGGTCATCCATCGCGCACCCTGACCCTAGCCAGTGCGAGTGACGAACGTTCGATCATCGATCGAGAGGGTTGTTCGCGCAGATTCTCGTCGTTCCTCTCGTCTCGCGTCGATGCGCACTAACCTCGGCGGAACGAAAAAGTACGCGTAGCCACCGAGCAAAGAAGTCGCCGGCAAACCGATCGCGCCGACGAGCAACAAGTTCATCACGTTACGCTTTCCCATGTCCGGGACGTCCGCGGACGCAGCAGCCGAACGCACGACGCGCGAAACGGTGCGCTTGGCCGCCGCCGGGCGCGCGGAGGCGACGCGGGCGCATCCGAATTTGTTGGTCGTCGAAAGAGAGAACGACATGACGAACGACAGAATCTAACACCGCGCGCCGCGCGCATCCTCATCCCCATCGGGGTCCCGCGATCGTGGCGCGGCGACGTGCAGACCTCGGATAAGGTCGTGAGGGGGGGTACACGTCCAGTCACGACCGGTCGCTGTACCGCTTTCGTTTTTAGTTCAAAGTTTAAAATCCACCTTTTCCACGCTCGGTTCGGCTTGTGCGCGCACAGAGTATGGTTGAGACGTCGAGACGCGCGAACGACGACCGTCGCGCGGTTGTCCCTCGCGCGGTCGTCCCTTCGGTGTCCCACACATCCGTCCGAAGCGGTTGGACGGACCACGTGGTTGTGGCGACGACGACGACGACGACGACGACGACGAGGACGACGGCGAGGACGCGATGACGTGACGTGAAACCAAACGAACTCGTCGACAGCACGCCGACGTCGACGCCACCGCCGACGCACTGAATCGACGACGCGCTGAAACGAAGATTTGACTTGACAGTTGTGCGCCCTCGATCGGTGGTGTGCGAAACGAGGGAGCGCTCGCACGCGCTCGTTTCGTGTCGATGCAGAGCGTGTACGAAATGCTCGGGTATCCCGCGCCCAAACGAGTGGTCGTTCTCGGCATTCACGGCGCCGGGAAGACGAGCGCGTTGGAGCGAGTCAAGGATGCGTACAGTTCGACGGCGCGAGGTTTACATCCGGACCAAATAATTCCCACGGTAGGCATGAACATGGCCCGGGTGAGCGGTGCGAATTTGCCAATGGAGATGACGTTCTGGGATCTCGGCGGCGCGTTCGGTCTGAGAGGTATTTGGGAAAATTATTTCGCCGACGCCGATGCGTGCGCGTACGTGGTGGACGGCTCGGACGAGGACGCGCTCGAGGAAGCCATGGTCGAACTCGAGCGCGCCTTACGAAATAAAAAGTTTTCTAAACGCATGCCCGTTCTCATTCTCAGCTCCAAGATCGATCTGAGCGGTCCAGAGGGTGTGGAAATGGTGCGCGCGTCGTGCGAAGACGTCTTTGCGCGCGTCGACGCCTCGCAGTCCGCGCGCTCGTGGAGCGTCTTTTCCATCGACGCCAACCGCGGTCTCGGGGTAAAACCCGCGATCGAGTGGCTCACGAGCGTGCTCGCACCCACAAACTCATTTTATTTTAGCGCACCCGTGTGATGACGAAAGAAACTCGCCGACAAAGAGACTCAGCGTCGACCGCTCCCGCGCCCTAAACCCCACCATCTCGCGAGGCGCCAACCACCCGCCCATAGAGCGCGATTGTTTCGTGGATGTCGGGTGATGGCGGTGATTGGAGGGAATTCCGTGATTGAGTGGATTGAGTGAGTGGATAACACACCGTCGTCGAGTCGGCACGGGGGGTAGAGTGTGGACTCGTCGTCATCACGAGACGCGCGCGAGCGACGCGTCGACGCGACGCGATCCGTCCGCGCGCGCCAAATCGTGCGATGACGACGACAGTCTCTGTGACGCCCTCCGCGCGCCTCGCGGCGGACGCGCGCGCCGGGCGACTTGGACGAGAGCGACAGAGTCATCATCCGCGCGCGCGAGGGAATCGAGCGGGACGAACACGCGCGGCGTCCGCGGCGACGCCATCGGCGGAGGCGTCCGATCGCACCGGTGAAACGACGTTCCGTGGGATGGAGGGCACGGAGTGGTTTTCTCGCGCCTTTGAAAACGATGGGCGAAAGTTTAGGGAGATTTTCCCGGTGCGGTTCGCGGAGGTTGGACCGAACAAGGAAATCACCATGGTGACCGTCGCTGATTTGATACAAGAGTGCGCCTGTAATCACGCTCAAGGCATCTGGGGTGTCGGTCAATCGATGCCGGCGGAGATGGCCAAGGCCAACTTGGCTTGGGTCTGCACGCGACTTCACCTTCGCGTGCGCGAGTACCCACGCTGGGGTGAGAAGGTTGCGGTCAGCACTTGGTTCGAACCTCAGGGAAAGATCGCGGCCAGACGCGATTATGCCATCGAAGATTCGGAGACAGGCGAACGATTGGGCGAGGCGACGTCGCAGTGGGTCGTTTTTAACCTCGGTAGCCGTCGCATGGCGCGCATTCCCAACTCTGTTCTCGAAGATTTTAAATATCAAGCGCTGGAGCAACAAGTCATGGAAGAGGAATACACGGCTGATAAATTGCCGGATTTGGTCGAAGTTGGAGAGGCGTGCGCGATGCCCATCACGCACAACGTCCGGCGCAGCGACATGGACATGAACGGACACGTCAACAACGTCGTGTACGTGCAGTGGCTCCTCGAGAGCGTGCCTCCCAAAACGTGGGAGGAACACGTGTTGAGTGAGGTCATACTGGAGTATCGGTCCGAGTGTAACTTTGGAGATAGCGTCACCGCCACGTGCTGCGAGCTCGACGAGGGTACCGACAAATATGTTCTGTTACACAAGCTAGAGCGAGGCGAGGACACTGAAATCGTCCGAGCAAAGACGGTGTGGTTGAAGAAAGAATAGTTTATGTAATCAAATCAAACTCGTAGACGCGCAAAATCCAGTGATGGAACCATCTGCTGACCTGTAAAGTGGGACGCTCCATCGCTCGTCGTCAGTCGCTACGCTGCGGAGAGATTTGCGTGCAAGACGTCTTCTTTTTTGACGTCTCATGCGTTCAAAGGAACGTTCTCGTTTGATTTCAACGACCGAGCAGCCTAATTACCAGCGCACGACCTGTCATCTAGCGATACTGATCAACAGTGGGTCATCATCGACGTTTTCAACTCTCATCCTCGCGTGGTTCGCACGGCGCACGTACCTTTGAGTTTCCAGACTTTTACTGTTTGTACTCGTACTCGATGCGCAAACGTCGCTCTGACCCTTCGCCGATGGCGGTGTGGTTGAGAGAGTACGATTCGACGAGCGCTTGTTGCATTTCGATGATGCGTCCAGATCGAGGTAAAAGCTCGACGGGCTCTCGGTGAGGAATCACCAGTTGTTCTACGGCCATGCGAACCTCGTCGAGGGCGTCCGTTTCGTCCGCGCTCGACTCAAGAGAATGACGCTCGCGTTTGCGCTGTGACTCGCCGATATCGAAACCATCACCGGCGCCCGTTATGCCCAGCATCGCCTGAAGCGCGCGCACGAGCTGGGCCGAGTTATCCGCACGCACCGCGTAAATAGGCATGCCTCTAGCGCGCGCGGCGTGCCGAAGCCAGGTTGACGTCTTCACCTGAGATTTTGGCGCAATGACCACGCTGGCATCTTCGAGAAGGTCCACGAGACACACTCGCTGATTCAAATCCATGCTAGCCATGACGCGTTGAAGCGCATCCCTAGAAACTTTAAATGGAAACACCCTCAATGCGTTCGGTGCGCACTCTTCCTCACTCATCTCCGCGGTGGAAGACTCGGTAGGCGCGTGTCCTCTGTCAAAGCGTGATTCATCTGAAAAAGTAGCTGTGACGTTCTGATTCGGTCTGTTCGCGAGCTCCATCGCCGCTAACTCAGAGTTCGATCGATTCTGAACTTTGTGTGCCGTGAGCGGCCGCGGAGCTGTCGGATCGTACGCGGGCACGTCGCCGATCATCAACGCTGTTCTGCGACTGGCGTACTCTGGTTCCTTCGTCACAGTTCCGTCCTCGTTGAGCACGCGAAGCTCCGTCATCGGGGACTGACCAGCGAGCAGAGCATCGACCGACGCGGCGACGTCCGTGTGCACGCGCCAGGTTCCTATATCTAGCATCTCCACGGCAATCGTAAACGTCGGCGGAGCCGCACGCTCGAGGACGCTTTTTTGCACGCCGCGCCTTCGAGCTTCGTCGTCACCGAGCGTCACGCTGACGACACCACCGATTAAATCGCACAACGCTGGGTTCTTCAAAACGTTCTCCAATGTGTGTCCGTGAGCCGTGCCTATCATCTGCACGCCTCGCTCGCTAATCGTGCGAGCGGCGTCCGCCTCTTCTTGCGTGCCGATTTCATCTACGACGACGGTTTGCGGGGTATGATTTTCTACAGCCTCAATGAGCACCAAATGCTGTTCCGTCGCATTTGGCACCTGCATCCGTCGAGCACCACCGATACCGGCGTGTGGAACGTCGCCGTCTCCCCCGATTTCGTTCGACGTGTCGACGATGACGACGCGTCGGCGATGCTCGTCGCTCAAAATGCGTGAAATTTCACGAATAGCCGTCGTCTTACCGACGCCTGGACGACCCAAAAGCAAGATTGAGTTGTTGAACGTCGCCGCAGACGCTTCGGCGTCGAGAACATCTTTGATGAGCTCGGCAGATCCAGAAATCGCTCGACCGACTCGGCACGTACAACCAACGACGGTGCCATATCGGTTACGAATCGCTGAAATTCTGTGAAGTGTCCCGTTGATTCCCGCTCTGTTGTCCCTCCCAACGTCCCCCACCTTTTCCATCATCCTCTCCAAATCTTCGTACGTCACCCGCTCCTCACCGATGGTCGCATCGCCGTCCGGGAACCTGGCGGTGGGAAAGCGCCCCAAATCGAGCACGACTTCCGTGAGCTCGAGTCGACGCGCGTCTTCTCGAAGCGCCTCTCGCACGCGCGTCGGCATGGCGTCGAGGAGAAGAGATATCTCTTCACCGCTCGTCACCGCCGCGAGCGTCGCGCGCCTCTTCGCGACCGCGTCCTCCTCCGAACGGTGCGTTCGACCACCGCCACCGGCGTCCACGTCGCTCGTCACGCTCGCGCTCGAGGCGGACGAGCGCCGCGCGCGCGACACCCCGCGTCGCGTCCGAGCGAAGACGGTCGACGACGCGGCGACCGTCGTCGTCGTTGTCGTCGTCCTCGTCGTCGTCGTCGTCGACATCAACGCCCGCATCCTCCCTCGCCCGCCTCGCCTTCTCGCGCGAGCGGGAGTGCCGACGACGTCGACGAGACGACGACGAGACGAGACGACGACCGTCGATGAATCGTCGGAAATCGGACAATCGGATGAGGGACGAGGGACGCGGTCGAACCGGATGGTGTGCGTCCGGAGAGGAGCGCGCGCCGTCGGGCGTGGTATCGGGGTGCGTTCGCGCGGTGGGTCGTCGACGACGACTTCGTAGACGCTCGTCATGGTCGCGCCCGCGCACTCGGCGCGAAGCGCCGTGGTCATCGCGTGCTGGTACGCGGCGAACATCGGCGTACTCTTGCTCAACAAGTACATCTTGAGCGTGTATGGGTTTCGATTTCCCGTCTTCATGACGCTGTGTCACATGTGCATGTGTTCGGTGCTCTCGGCCACCGCTCGGGAGATCGATCTCGTGCCGAAACAGTACATCAGATCGCGAAAGCAGTTCGCCAAGGTGGCCATCCTCGCGGTGACGTTTGCCCTCAGCGTTCTCGGAGGAAACGTGTCGCTGAGGTACATTCCGGTGAGCTTTAACCAAGCGTTGGGCGCGACGACGCCCTTCTTCACGGCGATATTTGCGTATGCGTTATTGAAAAAGAAGGAAAGTACGGCCACCTACATGTCGCTCGTCCCCGTGGTAGCGGGAATAACGATCGCGACTTGGGGAGAGCCGTCGTTCAACTTTATCGGCTTCGTGGCGTGTTTGGTGGGCGTGTGCTGTCGCGCCCTCAAGAGCGTGTTGCAGGGATGGCTGCTGACGCCTGTGGGAGATAAAGAAGCGGAGAAGATCTCTAATTCAAACGAGAACAAGTTGGATAGCATGAGTCTTCTGTATTACATGGCTCCGGTCGCCGTCGTCACGTTGGGTGTGTGCACGTTTATCATGGAACCGGAGGCTATTTCAGCTTTTTACGAAGCCACAGAGTTGAATCCCAACTTCATAGTCATTCTTCTGAGCAATTGCTTTATCGCCTATCTCGTGAACCTCACGAATTTCTTGGTGACGGCGCACGTCGGAGCGCTCACGCTGCAAGTATTGGGTAACGCGAAGGGCGTCGTGTGCACAGTGGTGAGCATCTTGCTCTTTCGAAATCCCATCACTTTCAGGAGCGTCGCTGGCTACACGATCACGATGATTGGGGTGTGGCTCTACTCGTCGAGCAAGCGAAGAAGCGCTCGTTTGCAAGCGTTGGTTGAAAACTCGTCCAGAAACATAGCGTAAACTACTAATCTCTGCTACATGTTAGAATTACAATTTCACGTCGTCACTCTCGCTCGCGACGACGTCCTCGACGGGCTCCGCGTTTCGCTTTTTCTCACTTCTTTTCAGCGTCTCTTCCAGCTCTTTTTGTACGCTCATGAGGTCCTCGTTCATGTCTCTCAAGGCGGCGCGCCTGGCGTCTTCGTTCTCAAACGCGCCCATCATCGCGCGCTTCAATTTCGTCGGCGCTCTATCGCGAACGACCGGGCCGAACGACTCGACGAGCACTTCTTCCACGATCTCGTACGCAGGTCTGAACGGTGGTGGTAGCGCGTCATCGATTCGTGATTTCACTCGCCGAAGCTTGGGCAACAGAGGAGGGCGTGCTTCATCGAGGGAAGCCTTGATGACTGTCAAACGCTGTCGCAACGCCTTCATGCGCTCGACTTCGTCGACTGTCGCCTCGATGCGCTCAATCTCACCTTGGATCCGTTCCAACTTCTTCGTGTCCTCTTCCACTGTGCTCGACGGTACGTTCGTCGCAGGTGTCTTCTTTCTCACGAGCAATCGAACAATTTTATCGCGAACACTCTCGCGACCATTTTTCAAATCCTTTTGTCGCGCCACGAAGCGGCGAACTGCTCGCCGTCTCTTTTGGGTACCTCCGCGAACATTTTTTAGTTCTCGCATCAGCGCAATCTCCTCCTCTCTCTTTTTGGCTAAAATTGAGATATCAATCGGTCCATCGGAGAGGATCGTGAATCTTCCCTTTGGCAACTCCTTGACATTCGTGTTGACGACGCGCTTGTCGCGATCAAGCTCGGCGTACGCCGCCGAGGCGAGTCCGCGTCGTCTCTGTGTCCAGTTGCTCTCCTCATACGTCATGACGCGCGTCGTCGGTCCAGGTAGAGATCTCATCTCTCGTAGCGCGTTACGCACTTGCCGCGAGAGGTTGCCGACGGCTGGGGCGCCGCAGAAATACACCCATGGAATCCACGTCGGGATGCCAAAGACATCGGGGTGGGAGTATTCGTACAAGTGTAAGACGTTGATGAGCGAGATCTCAGCCACGGGACCGGCGACTGCGGTTAAACTGGCCATGAATAGACCCTGTGAGGTACCGTCGAAAAGGTACCACGTCAGCACACCCCACACGCAGAGAATGACGTCGATGCCGTGATAGGGGACAAATCCATTTAAAAAAGGACTTTGTGGACTTGCGAGTATTCCAGACGCCAGATACTGGAAAGCGAACGTGGAAATGCACACGTTGACCGCGAGCCACCCAGGTTTGAAACCCATGGCGGGTTTCGCCTTGCACTCGCTGATTAAATCTTTCGTTCGTCTGACGTTTGGGTCGCCTCCTTTCACGCCTCGGCGTATCTCAGCCTCTCGAAACTGACGAACCTCTCGCCGGATGCGCAAGGCATCCAGCGATGTCGTGCCGTAACCTATGATTATCGCCGCGACGCCGAACAGTGGAGGTACCCACCAACCCGTCTCCAAAACGCCCGTCTCGTTCACGAAGACGATCCTAAACGCTTCTCTCGCCGGCTCAGGAACGACGATAGAGTTGATGATGTCGCCGAACGGGGAATGGATGACCGGCGCAAAGATGACGTCGAATCGAAGTTTCAGAGGCTCGGCGTAGTGTAAAACGTCGAACCGAGAGTGCTGATGATCCAACAAAGGACCGAGGATCGCTCCCGACGCGAACATCAGAGCTATCTCATTCGCCGCAACGTATCTCTCATTCTCTTCCTCACCGGCGACGATCTCGGGAGTCATCGCAGGCGTTCTCCCCGTGACACCTCCGAGCACCTCTTCTCCTTCATCCGTCTTCACCACGCGAGACACCACGCGCGCCGCGTCCCGACTCCTCGACAGTTCATCCAACTCGCGCTCCCGTCTCGCCAGTTCGCGCGCGCGTCTGTCGTCAGCCCTGTTCGCCGCGCGCGCGCACGCGTCCCGCCGCGGTCGTCGCGCGCGCGCGCGCATCGCGCATCGCGCATCGCGCGTCACCGAGGCGCACACCCGCACGCGCGCCTCGACCGCCATCGACGTGTGATGCGTCCCAGTCGTTGGCGTTCATTCATTCATTCACTCTTTCATCGTCTCCGCAGTCACCAAAAATCACCGCGCGTCATCGGTTGGTCGGCGCTGAATCGGACGACGGACGCGCGAGGGCGATGATCGGATTCGCGATCGCGCGTGAATGATACGATAGACGCAGTATAACGTCTCGATAGACGGACGTCACGTCGACGGACGTCCTCGCCGAGCGAGACGCGGACTCTTCTCGCGCGCGAGACGGGGACAAAGAATGGGAACTGGCGAGGGAGCGACGCGTGGATCGCCGTCGTCGGCGAAGGAGGACGACGCCGAGGCATCGCGAGGGGCGCTGGAGAAGGACTCGGTCCGCGAGTCGTGCCTGGGGAGGGTGCGAGCGCGCGGCGCGACGTTGGCGGAACGCGCGGTGGCGCTCTGCGCCAGAATCGAGGCGGATGAGAAAAGCTTGCTGGTGTTCGGCAAAGAATCTCCGGTGCGCACGGCATGCGTTCGTTTAGTGGAGAACACCAGTTTCCAAGTGTTCGTGTTCGTCGTCGTGATGTTCAACTCCGCCGTGCTCGCGATGGAGCTACCAGACCGCGCGTACGCGGCGCGAGGAGGCAGCGTTCCACTGTCGCAGAGCGGATCGTGGGCGGTTCAAGTCGTGTTTGTCGTCGTCTTTGCCTTTGAAGCGTTCGCAAAGGTGATTGCGTACGGATTTTGCGTCGGAAAAGAGTCCTATCTACATCAGCGTACCAACATTTTTGATTTCGTCGTCGTCATCGCCGCCGTTGTCGATTTGGCGAGTACGGGGTCGAGCTCAGTGAATACGTTGCGTCTTCTCAGAACCATGCAGCCGCTGAGAGCGTTGAACAAATTTAAATCAGGTAGAATGGTACTAGAGACGGTTCGTAAATCGGTTCCTTTGCTCCTAGACGTGGTGGTTTTCATGTCTTGGTTCGTCATCGTGTGCACCGTCGTGGGCATGCTTTTGTTTGGCGGCGATCTCACCTCGAGACAATACGTTGACTTAACAGCCACAAACGCGAGCGCGAAAGAGGCGTGTACGCTTCTCGTGGATGGCTACTCGATGTCGCCTTCGGCTGATCCACAGAGCCCGTTTTACCCTTCCGATGATTTCTTGTGCGCGCGCGCGCGACAAAATGAGCTGCTTCAAAACGGCAGTTTAGCATCGCCAGCGGTCGTGGGAGATACCTACTGCTGTGACTCTCGCGTGGCACCTGTGGATGGTTACGTAAATTTTGATGACTTTAGCAGAGGTGCGTTCGTTGTCTTACAGATCATGACAGTCGATGGATGGAACGAAGTCGCGTGGCCGACCGCAGTCGCGGTGGGAGGGGCGACGGCCATTCCGTATTATTGCATGGTGGTGATGATCGGTGGATTTTTTGTGTTACAGCTCTTTACATCCGTCATATGCGCGACTCTGAGCGATATCGAAGACGAGGCGGCCTCGATGAATCGGGCCACGCTGGGCGACGGTGAAATGAAGGACACGCCATCGCTCTCCGCATATTCGTTAAACTCATCGTTGCACTTGATGGAGTCTCTGAAAGCGACGCGCAGTTCTTCCTTCAGCAGGCCGAATGAAGACGACATCGCGAACGCACGAGGAATCGAAAAGCTGCGGATGAAGACTCAGTTCATCGTGACAGCAGAATGGTTTGAATTGTCGACGAACGTCGTCATAGCCGCGAATACGGTGACGATGATGGTTGCGACGGCGGATCCGGATCCGACGTTTGAAGCGTTCCGCAAAAACTCGGAATACTTTTACTTTTCGTACTTCTGCATCGAGTTCGCCATGAAGAACTTTGCGTTCGGAATGAAAGAGTACTGGTCGACCCCGTTCAACAGACTGGATGGATTCGTTGTCGTCGTCGGCGTCATCGACATGCTTGTCAACGCGATCTCGTCAGCAGGAGGCGTGAATTTGTCATTCTTACGTATACTGCGCGTCTTGCGCATACTGCGCATCGCGCGCGTGTTTCGGCACAGTCGGAGTTTTCAAAAAATACTCCGCTCCGTCATTCTTAGTTCGCAAAGGATTTGGGTGTTCCTCATCGTGTGGGTTATTTTCATCTGTATTTTCGCGATACTTGGTACACAGTTGTTTTCGGCGCTCGGCGAAATCGACGACGAACGGTTGAACTTTCGAGACTTCTGGAGTTCAGTTGTCACGCTCTTCGTCGTGAGCACGGGTGAAAACACGTTTGAAGTCGCCTGGGCGATCATGAAGGCTGCGGGCAAGCCCGCTGGATTGTACATGGTCGCCTGGTGTTTGATTACGACTTCAATCTTGGCTCTCGTTCTCGGTATTCTGATCGATAGCATCACCGAGGAGACCGAAATCGACAAAGCTCAAACTTTGCCGAAAGGACATGCGCGTCGTTTGGCCCGTTTTGTTGAATGCATGGTGATCCAATACGGTTTCGACCCGGAGGACGTTCCGGAATGGTTCACGAAGAAAGCAGAGCTCGCTTTCGAAGAACAAGAGTCTACGCGGCGTAAATCGCGGGTGAAGTTGATAGAAACCGACGTTGTCGATAAGGGCGGCACTAAACGTGACGGTTCATCGGTTCATAGCGAAGGTTCTGCAAGTGACAGTGACGATGACAACAACGACGGTCTCGATCTCGATCGCGTTGGGTTTATGAATCCGTTTGAGCTTCGACGCCACCGCCGACAGCGCGCGGCAAAGCTTCGACGCGTTCATGAAGTAGCCGTTGTCCGCCACTGGTTGGTCACTATGGGCTACGAGAAACACACGGAGAAGTCACTAAAAGTCGCGAGAAATATGCGTCGACGCGCCGTTGAGAAAGCTCGAGAGCGACTTACGAAGGCGCACCGAGAGAATGAAGCAAGACGTCAAATGCTCATCGGGAGAATCAACAGCACGTTATCGTCGCGGCGATACGGCTCCAATGTGAGGCTGTCGTCCATTTCCATTCGGTGCATCATGACCGGAGAAGCAGACTTACAAGCTGCTCTGCCGATGACCGAAATCAAGGAGGATCTCATTCCTTACGAAGCTTTGTTTCCGCCCGTGAGTGAGGCGGATGAGGACTCGAGTTCATCGATCTTACTCGAGGATCAAGTGGCAAACGACAACCACAATCTCGTCAGGCAGTTTTATGGCATGGACACGGGAACCGACGTTGATGCGAAAAGGCTCAGAGTCCTCCAAATCGTCAAGCACCCATGGTTCGATCGAATCATTTTGTTCATCATCGCCGGGAGTTCCATACTCTTAGCGACCGAGACGGCAAGCTTTCCTGCGCCGGGTTCAAGCGCCGAGACGGTGTATCTCGTCTTAGACGTGTGTTTCAACACGTGTTTCACGATAGAAATGTGCATGAAGCTGTTCGCTTGCGGCGCGTACAGCAACTACGGGTCGTATTTGAAAAGCTGGTTTAACATCCTAGATGGATTCGTCGTGACCATGTCGTGGCTGGTGATCGTTTTGGGTGACGCCCTTCCTATTCGTTCGCTCCGAGTGGTTCGAATTTTACGACCGCTTAGAACGGTGAATCGCATCAAGGGCCTGCGAGTCGTCGTCGAAGCGATCATGTCTAGCATTCCCGCCATCTCGAGCGTGTGCACCATCGGGATTGCGATTTTGACCATGCTGAGTGTTTTAGGGATGGAACTATTCCTCGGAAGACTCTCGAGGTGCACATTGACGTCCACGACGGTGGCCACCAAGGCGGAGTGTTTGAGCGCCGGAGGAACGTGGCGAGCGGCCAAGTTTAATTTCGACAGCTTTCCGGAAGCCTTCATGACCGTGTTCATCATCGCAACAGGCGATAACTGGCAAGACATCATGTTCGAGGCGATGGATATGCGCGGGCATAATCTTCAGCCGGTGAAGAATAACGCAAAGTGGACGGTCGTTTACTTTTTCCTCAGCATACTCATCGCCTTTTTGTTATGGGCGAACCTCTTCGTGTCCGCTCTCGTCGACAACTTTACGAGAGTGTCGAATTCTAGCACTGCGGTGTCTCTAGTGACGAGCGAGCAGCGTGTGTGGCAGCAAGCCATGAATCTCGCCATCGCCCACGCCGATAACTCGTGGAGGAGACGTCCTCCGAGTGCCAGGTGGAAAGCCGTCGTTCACTCGGTGGTCTCGAAGTACGAATTCGACGCACTGTCTGTGTTCATGATTGTGTTAAATATGGTGACCGTCATGATGATTCGCGTCAACGCCCCTCCTGAAGAGGAGGCGTATCAGCTGTGGATGAACAATTTACTGGCTGTGTGGTACTGTATCGAGGCGTATTTGCTCATCGTGGCGATGAAGTGGAGAAATTACTGGAAAAATAAATGGAATAAAGTCGATTTCATCGTCGCGATCTCGGGAGCGATTACTTTAGTCGTTCCAGCCGTGTACGACTCGGGCGTCGGCGGCGTCTTTCGAATGCTCCGGTTCCTGCGGCTTTTAAAGATTGTTCAAGTCAGCAGAGGGTTGAGAACGTTGCTGGCGACGTTTATATCTTCGCTTCCAGGAGTAGTCAACGTCGCGATGCTCTCTTTGCTCTTCATGTACATCTACGCTTGTCTCGGCGTGGCGTTGTTCGGCGAACTCGCCCCGTCTTCGAGTAGTGCGGCGATGTCGACGTATTCATCTTTTGAAGATTGGCCGAAAGCTATGTTGGCGTTATTCGTTGCGTACACGGGTAATTGGCAGGGGTACTTTGCGGATGTTTACATCGATGCTCGGTGCTACGACGACGCGCCGCTTCCAGCCGGCGTGTCGTGCAAGCCACGCATCGAGTCGGTCTTCTTTTTCTTTAGTTACGTCGTGCTTGGGGTCTTCTTCCTCGGCAATCTTTTCATCGCCATCATTCTGGATAGATTTTCGTTTTGCGCGTCTGCAGAATCAGACGAGTCAGAAGATGAGTTCCCGTTGTTGTACGTGACTGTGTCTTTACAGCGAGTCACGCGTGAAATCGTGCAGAAAGTTCGACGTGCGAACCAACTCGCGCCCTCGAGGAGCGGACGGTCTTCAACAAAGGTGTCTTCACGTAGAGAAAGCGGTTCCAATACGCCCGCCGGTGGCACGGGAGCGCTCTCCGCCGTCGAAAGTCCCAGCGGTGAGTTGCTCAGCAGGGCTTCGTCTCAATCCGCGCGGCTGCCGGGTTCCCGCAGCGCCGCCGACGACATCATGGATATTTTCAATGTCGAAGCGGCGTTCGAGGGATCATCGAGCGAGAAGCAAAGCGACACCGTCGTCAACGGCGCGGCGGATCACATGACACTCGACTTCGAACAGGTCAAGGCGGCGCTACGACGCGGTCTCTCGAACAAGGGCGGATCGTTGGATGAGAAACACGTCACAGCAGCAGCCAACGAGGTGGATCGACTCGTGCGTTCGACAAGTCGATCGAGAAGCATGAGTCGACGTCGTAAAGAATCTCCTAGTAGCGGAGCATCGAATAGAGACTCGGGCGACGAAAACAGGAGCGATGACGACGAGGAAACGATTCTGGCGCTCCAACATCAGACGATTCAGCAGCACACGCAAGCCACGCGAGGACGGCCAGTCGTGAGCAGAGCGCACAGTCAACGAGCGCGTCTGAAGGCGGCGTCGGTGCGCATGGGAAACAACGTCGTAACGTCCAGGTACGCTTCCTCCGAAAGTGAAGAAGACGTCACTCCACAGAGATTGACGCAGACACGGGCGGCGAGCGGCGGATCGTCGGTGGACGGCGACTCGGATTCTTCTGGAGATGAGAGTTTCGATTCGCGTTTATAAAAGTTGTGATTGATTTTGTTGTTGAAACAAGTGTTTTCTTCCTTTCGTCCTTCCTTGAGCGCATCAAAGCGCGTTCCTCTGCCGCGACCCCACTCCCCGACGACGACGCGCGCGGAGGGCGCCGCGAGGGACGACGTCCGAGACGACGGTCGGGATGACGGAGACGATGACGATAGACGCGGATGGCGACGACACACTCGCGCCGCACGCGCCCGCGCACGGAGAAGTGTCGAGATTGACGGCGCGGGCGAGCGCGCGCGCGCGCGAAGATGCCGTGGCGATGCTGAGCTCGGCGAGCGCGCGCGGCGCGTTCGAGACGTTCGAGGACGCGCACTCGACGTTGATGGCGTTCCACGCCTACGCCGGTCCTGAGGATCTCGCCTGGAGCGCGCGCGCGGCGACCAGAGACGACGCGGCGAGAGACGACGTCACCACTCAAACGGAAGAGTCGACGAGACTGTCGCGGGAAGCGTCGTGGACGCGAGACGTCAACGTGTTCACCGAATTGGCGGGAGAATTCATCGACTCGGTGCGCGAGAAACTCGCCGAGGCGTCGTCGACGTCTCGCGGCGTCGACATCGACGAACTCGCCCTCATCGAACGTTTGGCCTCGGCGCACACGCGCGAACTCTTGAGAGCCGAAAAAGTAGAGCGTCAGATGGTGGTCGCTCGCACGGCGACGCTCGAGAGAGAGATTCGTCACTACGAAAGTCTCATTCGCCTTCGCGGAGTCGAAAAGACGCCAACCGTCGACCCGCCGCCGCCGCCGCCGTGAGCTCTACAAACTGTCAACCACGCCTCGCGGTGTCTCATAGACGTAGCATTCGACGAGCGCCCGGGGTATAGCTCTGTATAAACCTCCCCCCTCGCTCGCGCCCACGTCTTCACGCACCACGCTCTCGCGATTCACGTTGGACGCTCGAGAGAGACTTTTGTCCAGAATGTCGAGATACTTATCTTCGTATCTTTTCCGCCGCATCCGCCGCACCGCGACGCGTTCGTCGAGGATCGAGCGTCGTCACCGCGTCGTCACCGCGCGACGCTCGACGGAGGAGGGATCATCGTCTCGATCGCACGTCGCGTGGCGGTCGTCGCGCACCGCGCCGGCGCCGTCGTACGTTCGCGCCACCTTTAAGATGGTGCGCGTTTCGGCAACGACCATGGTGACGAGGCGGATGATGACGGCGCCGCGCGTTCGGGCGTCGCGCCGTGCGACGGCGACGGCGGCGGCGACGGTGACGGCGAGGAGGGCGGCGACGACGAGCAAGTGCCGACCGCTTCGACTGTTATCTTCCTACGACGAAGTCGTGGATGCATTGTGTAGAGAACTCGGAACGACGAGCGCTGGAGACGTCGTGGAGTTTAGCGTGTACGTGTTCGAGCGAGGAAAGAGTTCGGAGGCCGTGATGGAGGCGATGAAACGCGCCGCGCGGCGGGGCGTGCGCATCAAGTGCGCGGTCGACGGGTCGGCGGTGAGTAAGTTCACGCGTTGGTGCGAGGGGAGCACAACGCTGACAGATGAATTGCACGAATTACAGCGCGCGCTCAATGGTTTCACTTTCACGCCGGTGACACAGGCAACGCACGCCAAGTTTATGATCGTCGAGAGGAGGCACGGCACGGGTCTTCCAACGATCATTTTCGGTGGAGTCAACGTTGGCGATAGATTTTCGAGATGGCGCGACTTTGCGATACGGGCTGAAGGACGCGGCGTCGTAGACGCGATGCGAGACGCACTTGCGGGTCGCGGTGGAGAAAGCGCACCATGGAGTGACGACGCGGAGATCGCGTTTGCGACCAACCTACCGAACGGTTTCTGTCCGCTCGCGTGGACCTTTCCGCGGTATTTCGATTTTCCCGGTCGCTTCGACGTGCGACCGGCGATGACGGGTTTACTACGGGACACTCGCTACCGTGACTACACGATCGCGATGGCGTACATCGACACGGTGGGAGCGGAAATGCTCGACATTGCGCTGCGTCGAGAAAACACGAGGATGACTCTGGTCGTGCCTCGCACGCCGAACGTTTACCGGGACGCCAATCGAAAGGCGATCAAGTGGTTGGTCGAGACGAACAGAGCGCGTCGAGGAGGCGATTCGAGTAATTTAGAAGTGTATCTGTTGGAGGATATGCTGCACGCAAAGGTTTTGTACGCCGAGAGCGTTGACGCCGAAGTGACAGACGTCGGCATGCTCGGGAGTTGCAACCTTAAGCAGCGATCCCTCGGGCAGTTCGTCGAACTGAACGCGTCCATCCGGCAGCCGGCGCTCACGATGGCGTTGAAAAGGCAATTGCGCGGTCTCGTGAACGATTCGCTGGCGCTCACGGAGCGTGATTTGAGATACATGGAACCGAAAGCAACGATCGAGGAATGGATGGGTTGAGACCATAGACGAACCGAGCGCGCGCGTGTAGAACACAGATAAGTTGGCTGAGATACTGTACACGTCTAGAGTTAGCGCCAAGAGGGATGCAAATCGGTGTGTTCGGAATCTAATCGACCCAATAATCGGCGCGAAGATTTTACGGCGGTGGGAATTTCATTCTCTGCGTCGTCCGTCGACCCTCGTTCTGATGCCTCCCTCTTCACCAACTGCGGAACTCCACCCTCATCGCCGACGTTGCGAGAGGACGCGATGAGAGATGTCAGATTATATGCATCGTCAAACTCCTTCACCTCCGCTTCGCCGCCGCGCTTCATCAGCGCCTCCCTCAAACCGATCGCCGACGCGCGCAGTCGGCGATTCTCAACTTCTAACCTCGAGTTCGATTCGCTCAAATCTATTATTACCTGGGACGCGACGCGTGGGAAAGTCATCGACGCGCGTGTCAGTCTCGTCGAGCGCAGCGTCGTCAAATCGCACGGAATGGAACACTCACGTCTCGCGCGCACCTTATCGCGGACTTCGTCTCTCCTCGTCGGCGTCACCGCGTTCGCACCCTCGCCGCCGACGCCCGAACCCGCGCGCGCGTTTCTTCGCGTTTTCGCTGGCGTGAAATCATTCGCCGTGAGAAGAAGGAAGAACAGCACGAAAAACAAGAGGTATGAGCGCTGCGCGTTCGCCGCGCGCATTTGATCCATCGCCACCGTCATGGCGTCCGACCTGCTCGACGGGCGCCGCGACGACGACGCGCGTGGTAATGAGACGATCGCGTCACTCATTCGCGTGCGCTTCCTTCCATGACACAATGACGAAATTCGAGCCGTGCGCAAAAGGGGACAGAAGAGGTCGAGAACAAGCACCAGACCTCCTGCTGGACGATTCCTACGACGTACCGAACGATGGCCTCCTCGTCGACGCCAGGACCGGGGCGCTTCGGGACGAGCGGTCAGGCGGTCTGCAATCGCACGATGATGATGAGCTGGGAAACGACCGCGCGCGCGTCGAGCGCGCGTCCGCGATGGCGTCCACGACGGGGAGCGCGGCGCGCAGAGTGTTCGTGGACGTTGAGAAAACGGTCAACGGTACGAGCGCTCGCATCGGCACCGTGGTGATCGAATTCGTCGCGCACGAGTCGGACACGAAGACGAACGGAGCTCGAGCGCTCGATTGGTTCGAAGCTTGGTTCGAAGAGGAGAAAAACATAAAAGGTGAATCGTACGAAGGTTCGGCCGTGCGCGTGGTCGGCGGAGGGAAAATAGTCACCATCGCGTCACCGATCGCGTTCAAGAATAGCGAAAAGACGAAACGAGAGACCAACGTCGGCGAGGCGACGTCCAGGGACGTGTGGTTGCATGACGGTGAGTTAGTGATGTTTTTCGGCAGTCGCGCCTCAAAATCGAATCTTCGAATTCCGGAGAGCGCGCTGTACCTCGGGAAAGTGAGCGAAGCGTCTTTTTCCGACTTCATTGATGCCATTTCGCGCCACATGGACTGTTTCGTCGACGCCGCGGCGAGCGCGCGCGTCGGGTTGTGCGGTGAGCTTCTCGATGAGCGCGGCGCTACCGAGGAAAGAACGCTGCTGGATATGAATAGAAAGCGCGTGAGGGAAGCGCGAGCGAAGATACATGAACTGCACGAGACGGAGGACGCGACGAGAGAGCGTCTACAAAGAGAGTCCACGGACGTGAGCAGTCGCGTTCGAGACGCCGTTTCGTACGCGGAAAGGTACGAGCCGTCCAACAAAAAGGCGCGCGCGACACCTCCAGCGAAAAGTTGGGATGTCCTTTCCCTGGGGCAGGGTAGCCTCTCGGGCGAGAGCTCTTCTTCGGATGAAGAATGATGAAAGTCGCCGTCGATCGTTTTTCCTCGCGTTGTTAGTTTTTTCTTCGTCGCGTTGTTAGTTTTTTCTGTCCACCAACCGACACGGAGTCCATCGCCACAACACACACGC